>Ga0206926_1033_pt1 | contig 31518 bp, 34 predicted proteins | sample Alteio_BWOrgHeat_59_FD_152955 | JGI IMG/M metagenome (GOLD analysis project Ga0206926, IMG submission 152955) | Enriched cells from forest soil in Barre Woods Harvard Forest LTER site, Petersham, Massachusetts, United States -... | ecosystem: Environmental > Terrestrial > Soil > Temperate forest >... | reverse complement strand
GTTGTCGGTGTGGTCGCTGACGACGTCATCCTCGTTGCCGTGAACGAGGTAGATCGAGCCGACCGGATCGCCGGCAGCGTCACGCATCCGCAGCGTGGTTTCGTCTGTGGCGTGGCACTCGGAGGTGATCGCATCCAAGTCGGTGGACCGCTTCAAGGCCCACTCTTCCCCGTCGAAGACAGAGACCGTGTAGCTGGCCGCTAGGGCTCGCTTGAGGATGGCGGTGATTATGCGCTTCTCGGTGATGTTGGCGTGGGCTGGAAAGGCCATGGTGTTGATCCTTGCAGTTTCGGAGAGTGTCCCCTATCGGAGACGTTAGCCGATAACAAAGCCGGTTGTGTCGCGTCGAGCGCCCTTGCCCTTAGCGTAGAGGCCGACGATGCAGCCTTTAGGGTCCGTGAAGCGCATGTCGGTTTCGTCGCCGTCGATGACGGTCGAACAGAACTCGCCAAACTGTGCGACGCGGTCGGTGAATTGGTTGCGCATTTCCTTGGTGCGGAAGACCACAGCCAGATTGCGGCCTGTCTCTTTGGCCGCTTTGGTCACGGCTTCAGCGTAGCGCGGCGAAGCCTCAGAGTAGGACAGCGTCAGCGAGTAGTTCGCCGGCAGCGCCTTGTATGCCCGCTTGTAGACCTTGGTGTAATCGTAGAACTGGACGCCGGGGAACCGATCGAAGATAGACGCGAAGCCATCGGCAGGGTGAGCGGTTTCCCACTGGATGTCCGACGTGCCATTGAGGCGAACCGCTGGCAACACCTTATGCTTGACGCACCAACGCTCAAAGGCGGCGATGTCACGGACCAATTCAGCCATGAAGGCCGAACGGCTGTTGAAGTAGCGTTGCGTCTTGGCAATGCGGCTGTTGACGATGGAAGAGAAGATGCCGGCCCGTCCAGCCTTGGACAGGCAACCAGCCTCACAGCCAGCCAATCGAGCCATCGGGCAGACATTGCCTAGCAGCGATTGAGCGGCGGGAGCGAGGTACATGATGGCGGTAACGAATTGGTCGCCCTTGTCACCCTTGACCGTCTTGGCATTGAGCCCAGCGAGGATAGTCTTGGACTTGAATATCTTGGTAGACATTGAGACTAATCCTTAGATCATGTTGCCACATAAGCCGCCGGTTAGTCTCGGCAGCTTGTATAGCAACACCGCTTGATAGACGCGATGTTGTTCAAGTGTTGTGAAGCGTTATTGCCTTCGTCTTTGTTGTTATCGCCGTAGCCTTTCTGGCTGGCAACTGGATCAACAAACAAATCCAGCTAGGGCTTACACTGAGGGTTTGCTTGCGGGGTACGCCTTGGCCTCTTTCGTTGCTGTCATCCATTCGAGCGGCCCGTCTAGGTATTGGGCTGCCATCGTGGCGATGCATGTTCGGAGGTGATCCAAGGCTTGACCCGGTTTGCGTTCCGGTCTGCCTAGTTTCTCGTATTCATTGCTGCTTCGTGGCCTAGGGCCGCTTCGCTGGCTGTCTACTAGAACCCGAGAACCCCCAGAGGTCTTGCTCGCCCCGCCCTCAGCGCCTCGTTGGCGTCTCGTTTGGTGTCTCCTTCTCCCATAGTGCGAATAGATACGCAAGCGGAGATACTGAAATAAACGGACAGATAGGCGCCGTAATAGGATAACCTACTGATATCATTGAGAAACAAACTTTGATATAATTGCTAAATGGCCTGTGGATAGCCTAATGGGTCCGCCAAGTGAGACGCTTAGAAGCCCGCAACGCCACGGAATGCAGCGAACAACAGCGCCGCGCCGGCCATGCCTAGACCGACACGCGCGCCGTGACCCATGCCCGCGACCATCCAGCCGATAAAGGCCAGGGTGCAAAGGGTGAGAGTTGCGAGGATCGTTGCGGCCATGGTGTGAGCTTTCGGTTGACAGGAACAGGAACGCAAGGCGCGCTCTCGTGCTGTATACTGGCCTAGGCGAACCCACAAGGCGACTGAGGGTGTGTATAGGTGAACGTTAGGTGAGTCAATCGCCGGGTCACTTTGTGACAGAATGGCAAACTGAGGGTGGACGCTAGGTGGACGTTGGGTGACAGGGCAAAAGCACCGATTGGCAGAGGAACGCGTGAACATTCCTCGCCTTGGCCCTAAGCTGCCCCATTGGAGCCCGATTAGGTGCCTGCTAGGCCTATCCATGGTCCTATGATCCAGTCCGAATGCCAATAAAATCAATACGTTAGCTCATGCGTGTGGCACAAGCTGTGACCTATGGAACGCCAAGGCCGCACCACAGGGCAGCGAAGGGGGCCATGGGGGTAGTCGCGCGCTGCTCCATATCTGATGGGTCGCTCAGACTTTTGTTCCAAACATTCCTGACCCAAGGTCAAAGCCCAATCGATCTGCGGGACCGCTTTCGACCCATTGCGGACGTCCGCTTCGCCTGCTTACTATGCAGGAATGCCGTCCAAGCTCACACAATATAAAGGCCCGCTAACGCCGAGCCAAGCAGCCGAGGGGATCGCCCTAGCGCGCGCCAACGCGGCACGGCTAATCGCAGATGCAGAGCTACTGCTTGAGAGCGACCGCCACGCATCTGCTGCCGCTCTTGCGATCTTGGCAATTGAGGAACTCGGAAAGGTTCAGTGCATCAAGATCATCGCGCTGCAGAACGGTGAAGCGGAACTGAAACAGGCTTGGAGGGACTACCGAAGCCATCGAGCAAAGAACGTCCAATGGATACTTCCTAAGCTCGTGGCCGAGGGAGCAAGAACGATGATGCAATTGCGCGCAGCCGCTGATCCGAAAGGAGATCACACGGCAATGCTTGATACTGTGAAGCAGCTTTCCTTCTATACCGACTGTTTCAACGACGCTCCCCGATGGAGCGTGCCAACCGATGCTGTAGATCCGAAGTTCGCGGACGCAATTGTCGCGATAGCGCGGATGCTTAATCGCGACACCGAGACAACAATAAGAGAGCTTGAGCTTTGGGCCACCGTAGTCGGACCACATTACGACAGGCCAACTATGATCGACGCGCTATTGGAATTTCAGAAGCAGGTTTACTCCGAAGGTTTAACCGCGACGTCGCCGGAAGAGCTGGAGGCTTTCGTCAAGGGACGACTAGTCGGACCGCGTGACTAGGAGGTTCCCCTGTGGCTCTCCACTGGTTTCACCCAACGGTGTACATCAAGGACCCTCAGCCCGGCATGACGGCTGGGATCAGCAACGCCGAGGGTGCAGCCGAAGCCCTCCTCACGTTCACCAAGAGGGGCGCGAAGTGGCGGGCTGCGGTCAACCTCGCCATGGCCGTGATCAGTGATGAGGAAGAGCCTAATGGGCTGTCGAGGGTGTTCGAGGCTGCAGCTAAGGCCGAGGGCATCCTCAGGCAGAGGTGATGAGGGTCCACTGGGTCCATCTGCCCCCTCAGCCCACCCTAGGGAGATACTCCAGGGCAGGCTCAGGTCGGCATCAGGTGGCACTTAAGGGTCACCCTAAGGGTCCCTCTCAGGTGTCACTTAAGGGTCACCTTAAGGGGTAGAACCCTTGGGGTAGTCCTACTGTTGTCCCTATTCAATCTAGGGGTATCTGAGGGGGTCAGCGAGGCTTTAGCCGAGCGTCAGCGGTTGCCCATCCAGTTCGGACCAGACCGAGCAGACCCACCCAGGGCATTCTCCATGAACTTAGCAAGCTCTGCGTCGAGCAGCTCCTGCTTGCGGGTATCAGCAGCCACGGTCGTGTTCCGAGACATCCATTCAAGCCAGTAGGCCACGCAACCAGCCAGGGCATCGAGCCTGTCGTCATGTGCGAGGGCACCACGGGCTCTGGTGATCCGGGTCATCTGGTAGAACAGCCGGGTCTTGTTGACCTCGTCAGCCGGGAGGTTCTCCGTGCTGGCATAGTCCTTCTCGATCACCGTCTCGCAGACCACCAACCTGTGCTGGTTCATAATCGGCTCAAGGGTGTCGATGATGCGGGCTTCCTTCTGGGTCTTGGACCAGTCGGCATCCTCAATCAGGACCGGGTAGAAGACCGCGGATTTAGCCCTCAGGAGCTGGGCGAACATGCCGTCACCGAAGTTCGGCTCGACCTTGATGATGTTGACGCCCTGGTCGCGGGCTGTGGTCAGTATCTTGGTCAGGGTCTCATCACCGTAGCCGGCAGAGCGCACCGCGCCCATGGCTGTCAGGTAGAGGGTGCCATGTAGCATCTTGACCACTGCCCAGGCTGTCTCGTCCTTGCCGCGTCCCGATGGATCGACGAACATGGCTGAGCCTTCGTAGTCGAGGTAATCCTTCTCGATGAAGATCGGGCGGTTGTAGCGGTCGCCGGGCAGCCCGACGTTGGGGAGCTTCTCATGGACCTGTTCAGGGCCTGAGCCCCACACCACCGAGCGTGGAGCCTTCAGGGGATTGAGCCCCATGACGATCAGGTCGTTCAGCTTCAGCGGGAACTTGTCCTCGTCCGATAGGCTGGTGTCGAGCATGAACTGGAGGGAGAAGCCTGAGCGCCCATAGGACAGCTCACGTTCGCTTAGGTCGACGTCATTGAACCGAGCGGGGTCCGTGGGGTCACCCACCAGGCCACTGTCGAGGTCGAGGGCGCGGCCAATGACCGGAGCAAGTCTCGAGCCGTACTTGGCGCGGCGCTCCTCGTCGGGATACCGGGCTGGCCAGATACGGACGACGTATCCGCGCTCAGGCAGCTTGTTGTAGATCGACTGCTCGGTCTGTGGGGTGCCGAGGAAGATGATGCGGCCACCGGGTGACAGGACCGCGTCGAACTCCTTGATCTGCTCGGCGAGCTTGTCGCGCTTGAGCTGGGTGTCGGAGTTGTTCGGGACCTCAATGTCGTCGGCGATGATGTAGTTGGCGCGCGAACCAGCGATCTGGGACGTGATGCCTAGGGACTTCACAGAGGGGGCGTGGGAGGCAGCGGCACCGTGGACGTCAAAGGCTACCTTGGACATCCGGTCGTCGCCTTGCGGCCTCAGGTGGGCCAGCAATTCCATCTCGAAGATCAAGCGGAGGGTGAAGGTCGAGAAGTCGTCGGAGCGCTGCTTCGAGGCTGAGATCACGAGGACCTTGGCCTGCGGGTCGCAATAGAGGAGCCAGCATACGAAGGCCGAGGTGACCCAGGATTTGCCGACGCCACGGAAGGCTTCAATGATGAGGCGCTTCGGGCCGTGCTGCAGGAATGAGGCGATGTCGTACTGGAGCTTTGTGGGCTCCGCATTGGGCAGGACGTGCTTCCACACGAGGAATAGGAAGTTGCGGAAGTCGTCGCGAATTGGATCTCGCTCCGTCGACAAATGTGTCGAGGAGGTCAGCAGTTTCTTGGTCATCTTCTCCGGAAGTTGGAAGGGGTCGCAGGGTACGACGGCAGCGCCCAGGAGAGGCTCTACGAGCTTGGGGCGTCATGGACCGGGTGTGGACCTGAAGCCTCTCCTGGGGGTGCCTACGGCTTAGTGCCGAGGATGATCTTGATCGTGTTCGGAGCCGTCGAACGGGAGGCTCGCTGCGATGTCGTTGACCACCCTGTTGGTGTTCGGGGCGACGGTAGTGTTGGTGTCCTTGAGGAACTGTCGGATCACATTCAGGGAGGCGGCGTCGGGGCTTAGCCGGACGATCTCGCCTTCCTTGTCCATGACCGTCTTACCCTCGGTGATGAGCTTGCTCAGCTCACCCGCAAAGGCATCAAACAGGGCGCTCAGGGCCTTGTTGTCGGTCTTCATTTATCGGTCCTTTTGCGGAGGATTTCTTTGGCCTTGCCGATGATCTGAACAACGAGCCACACGGTGCCCAGGATTGGGGCGATGATCGCGGCCCCGTCGGACAGAGAGTGCAGCATGGGGAGCCAGACCGGGCTCGCGACCGCAGAGATCGCTACGCCAGCCGTGGTGTTGTCCAAGAGGGTGTTTCCTGTGATGAGAGAGAGGGACATTAGACAGTTCGGGCGTAAGCCCAGAGGTCGTCGATCTGGTACGGAGGGAGATGGAAGACAGCACCCATGGCGTCAATCAGGCGGTGCATGCGGGAGAACGAGGTCGCCCACTTCCACTCGATCTTGCCGGGTGGGTCGTTGACGAGGACGGCGTCGACTGCGTCCTCGGAGATCCCGATGGTGAGCAAGGTCAGCCTCAGCTCCCTCGGGGTGATTGGCTGCATCGCCGCACGGGCTTCCTCAGGGGTGACTGGGGGAAGCACAGGGGCGACGTAGGGTCGAAGGGAGTAGCCGAAGCCACTCCATCCGTCCAAGGCAGATACTGACATCCCGTTAGGAAGTGTCATCCATCCACCGGGCGTCACCATCTGGATGTGGACGTTGTCTTTAGTAAGTTCGAGCATTGAAGCTCCTTATCCGGGGTTAAAGCCAATCGTGACTGCAGCGAAATCAGCACCTGAAGCACTATATGTGATCAAGCCTGGATCTTCCGAAGCAGTTTTCAATTGGCGGAAAGCTACAGAGACGCACGGGTCTTGTAGGCCACTCCAATACGAGTTAGCGCCCTGCGAATAACCTGCAGAGTAGGACGTAATATTGGCGTTGGTTGATCTAAGGGACGCTAATGCTGCCCACAGGGTCTTCTTAGAGCCCCATGGAGGGGTGAGCAAAGGCGGGTCTACTGTGGCCCCACCATTGCCCTGAATGCCGGCACTAATTGCAAAGCCCTTGGAGCCCGACACGCGGAAGACATGGCCTGCGCATAGTGCTGTGTTGCCACCACGGTCAATGACAAGAGTGTCACCACCAACGGCGATCTTGGTGAACACAGCCAGATGGTAGTATGTGTTCGGTCCGGTCTGTATGAACGACCTAGTCCAGCCGGCTGATGAAGTGACAGGTGTTGTCAGAGTAGAAACGTCCGAGAACACGCACATGAGCTGCTCGCCGGCAACGATGCCAGCGGGCATATTCATGGTAACGTTGCCATTGCCGTTCATGGGTGTGCTTGCCAGACCCTGCATTACGGGGAATGGCTTCAGCGCCACTCCAGAAGCGTTAGGGAAAGGAAAGGTCACTGTGCTGCCATCACGGTAGCAATGACCTTGGAGCCGATCTTGGTGATGCCAATGAAGAAGGCATGTCCAACTGTCAGGGTCAGGGTGTCGCCAATCGGGGGCGCAGAGAAGCCTGAGAAGATGACCGAGCCCGCGCCAGCGATGTTCGTGTAGAGGGCGACGATGGTGTAGTCACCGGGTGCGTCTGGTGCCGCGAAGGTGTGGGCGATGTTGTTGTCGAGCTTGTACAGGTTGCCGAGGGATGGGACCGGCTTGAAGATGCCACCGACAACTGCCCCGGTCTTAGCCGTTGCGATGTAGCCAACGGTGAGTGTGTCGGTCTTGTTGCTCAGCAGGGTTGCCGGATCGACCGAGCCATAGGGGCCAGTAGCGCCTTGAGGTCCAGTCGGTCCTACGACGCCAGCGGTGCCCTGCGGACCTGTGTCGCCCTTAGCAACCACAAGCTGCCAGTAGGTGACATTCGTGGGAAGCTGATTGGTGGCCGCGAGGATGCTCGTGTAGCAGGAGCCCAGGTACGATACGGTGTCCTTCGCGGCGTAAGCGGTGGCCGACGACCAAGCACCTTTCCAGACCAAGCCGGGGGAGCCTGCAATGCCCTGAGGTCCGGTGCCACCCTGAGACCCGGTGGGGCCGGTGGAACCTTGGACGCCCTGAATGCCCTGTGCGCCTTCGCCAAAGCTGATCCCGATAGACCAGTCTGCGTTGGTTGTGCTGAGCTTCCAGTAGAGCCTGCCAGTCTCAATATCGAGGTACGAGAAGCCACGGCTCTCACCGTTCCAGGCTGCGCGCCCGAGGGTCAGGCCCTGCGCGTCGGGTGAGTAGTTGCTACCAGCCGGTCCTCTCACGCCCTGCAAGCCAGTAGGGCCTGTTGGGCCAATAGGGCCGATGATGCCTTGGTTGCCGTTCGGTCCCTTGTCGCCGGTCTCGCCCTTGGGCATGTCAGCGGAGGTGAACGGACGGAACTGGCCGTTGGAGTCGAAGCCGAGGACGTTGCCCTTGCGGCTCTCGATAGACGGGAAGGCAAGCGTGATGCGGCCAGCGTCACTGTCGGGAGAGACGAGCGCGCCAGTCTTCATAAGTATGGCAGTGTCGGACGCTTCCTGAGCGACATACATGCCTTGAAGGGACTGGGTGTTGAGGTCGACAGCTCGAAGTGAGGTGCCGTCGCCGATCATGACCAGCGGGGTGTCGCCGGGCGTCTCGCGGACGATCTTGATCTTGCCGGCAGAGATTGGAAGCGTAGTGTTCGTGCGGATGGAGTACGGACCCATCCACGCGAAGTCGCCGTAGCCGACACCGCCCACATAGACCTTGACATGGTTGCGGGTCAGGTACGGGAAATCGAAGGTGAAGTCCCTCTTGACGCCATCGGCATCGTAGAAAACGAAGGACTTGATTGCTGAGGTCATTGTGATCCTTGAAATGCAAAAGGCCCCCAGGGTTGAGCCTGAGGGCCTGCTTTGGTGACCGTTGGTGGAGCTTATTGCTTAGGCCGAGGCGCGAACCTTGGGAGGTCGCCGACCATGCCGCTCATGGCGGTAGTGACAGGTATCGAGTTGCCAAATGGGAGGACCCGAACGAGAGCCCGAGCTTCCTCCTGAGACCACTTGCGGTCCTGAGCCAGACCCGACAGTCCCTTGAAGGCCTGCGCGATGTCGTCCAAGCCGCCAGTCGTGGGGTTGCCGAACGCCAAGTTGCTGACCTGACCGGTGGTGCGCGTGTGGCTGAAGAGTGCGTCCTGGCCCGTGAAGTAGGCCCCGGTGTCGATCAGCATGGGAAGGATGGATGAAGCGCCCGCTCTCGCGAACGCGGCCTCGCCGATCTTGTCCCAGCCAAGCCGCTCGCCGAGGTACTTGTCCTTGTCAGAACGGCCGATTGCAGCGATCTTCTGCTGCACGACGTATGACAGGCCGGCGAAGCCCATGGTCGCTGCCAGTGCCTTAGCGGCAACCGGATCGCGCATGTGCATCGACTTGAGGGTGTTCTTCTCCCAAGCGCCAACCATGAACGAGCGGAACTGCATGAGCAGCTTGGCGGCGGGATGAGACATCCACATAGCCATGTTGCCGATGTCGTTCTTCTGGATGATCGTGTTCCCGAGGCGATAGGCTGCCTGACGGAAGGCTTCGGCTGCCTCCTTGTCGGACCACTTGGCGAAGTGCGCGCGGGAGACCTTCTTACCGGTGAGCAGGCTCTTGCTGTACTCGAAGTTGCCTGGCTCCTTGAACCCAGCGAGGACGCGCTTGGTCATGTCAGGGCTGAGACCCAGGTCGGCGATACGAGCAGCAGACATCATCTTACCGCCGTGCGCCATGTCAGCGAAGCGCTGGACGATTGAGGCTGCCGTCCACCGGTAGAGGGCAACGTTGGCAGTGGTCAGGCCTGAGGACTCCGAGGTGAACCTTCCGGCCACGTTCAGAGCATGCTCAGCCTTGTCTCTCCAGCTACCTGTGGGTGCATCATGAATGCCCGTCAGGTCGTCGAAGCGGTACTCTGCGGACGCCGTCAGGCGCTCCCCACCGAACCCACTCCAGACCTCAATGTCATCCGCCAAGCCCGAGCGGAGGATGGTCTCTCCGTCCTGACTCACGATGCGCCTGAAGGCCGGCATCTGGGAGAACGAAGCCTTCACGCCTAGGTGAGCGATCGGCATTCCGACCTCAGAGACCTGAGCGAAACCCACTTGGTTCATGATGCGCGCGAAGTTGAATTTGCGGATCAGCCGGCCCCATTGCCCGAAGGCCGTGTTCTCAACGTCATTGACCGGACGGCCCATGATCGACGAGTAGGCGAAGTTGAGACGCTTTATGTCGGCGTTGCCCTGAGCCTGGGTGATCTTGCCAGCCCCGATGAGGTCGGCGTTCTTCTGGACTGCTTTGTCGATGAGCTTGCGCCACTCACCGTCGCTGGTGATGCCGTTGATCAGTAGATCGCCAGACACCGGGTCCTTGAAGCGGTAGCGGGACAGTGACACGCGGCCCATGGTCGGGCGGATATAGCGGTTGAAGTTGCCCACGGCATCCTGCGAGAGGAGGTCCATGATGCTCAGGCCCTTGTCGTCAGCCACACCGTGGATGCTCCTAGGGGCGTCGGCACCTTCCAGCTTGTATGTCTCGTCCATCAGCATGCGGCGCTTCATTGGTGCGTCACGCCCAGCATCGCTCTTGGGTGTCTTGAAGGACTTGAGCAATGCGTCGGCGTCGGCCCTTTCGAGACCGCCATGGTTCATGAGGGTCTGGACCAGCTCCTCCATATCGTCAATGCCGACGCTGCCGTGCGCCATAGCTTCGAGGCCGTGGGCGCGGCCAATGATGGCCTTGGTGAAGCCATTCGCTAGGCGGGTAGCTAGGCCATCCTCCATGTCAGCCTGGGCCGACACGATGGAGCCCTTGATCAGGCGCTCAATGGTGCCCTTCTCATAGTCGCCGTGGGCGAGGATCAGGCGCTGTTCATCCCAGTATCGGGGGCCAGACCAGTTGGCGTCGTTGACGATGTCGGCTGCGCCAGCGACCGGTCGGCCAACTAATCCTTCACGTTCGAAGGGGTTCTTCTGGAGGCCGAGGGCTTCGTGATAAAGCTCCTGCATCCGCTTGGCCGTGGTGACCACAGACTTGGGATAGCGGGTGGCTCGGTCGGTGCCTTTGTCGAAGAGGTACTTGTTGATCTCGACACCGAAGTCATGCTCAGCGCGGCCCGAGAGCTTCGCCGACATGCCGATGCCCTTCTCCTTGATCCATGCCTTGAGCTGGGGATGTGCAACCCGGCCCAGGTTGGTCGCGAAGTAGGTGACCAGACGGTCCTTGTCCTCGGACGCTGCGATGGCGTTGATAGCGCCACCCTTCTTGCCGACACCATCCTGCACGAGGCCAGCGAGGCCGCGCGTCACGACATTCTCAGAGGTGTTCAGGTATGCCGAGAGGGACACGCGGCCCTTCCCGAAGGCGGTCTCCTGCATGTCCTTGATGTCGAGGAACTCGAAAGCGCCATCCTTGAGGAAGGTGTCGTTGATCGGGGCCTTGGCAGCACCGACGGAGCCGGCATTGAGAGCAGTGCCTGAGACGCTGTCCTCGTAGGAGGCGACCTGACGCTGGGCTGCGCGCTGGACCATAGCACCTTCCGATGCGGTGGCTGCGTTGCGTATGAGACCACCAGCGAGACCGCCGATGCCGATGCCCATGACCGCGCCGTAGAAGACGTCGGCCTTGTGATGGTTCGGGTTGTAGCTCTCCTTCACCTGTTCCGACGCCAAGGCACCCATGCCGCCACCTACGGCACCCGCCAGGACACGCCCGATGCGGTAGCCACGCTTGGCCAGCACGATCTCTGGAGCCACTGAGCCGACGACTATGTCGGTGCCAAGGGCAATAGGATCGAGCATCTGAGCCGCGATGGTGAGGGCGGTGCCGGTCATGCCAGCTTGGCCCAGCCGGACCAGCCTGTCGTTGTTGACCGAGGCCGAGTTCAGGTTCTCCTGATAGTGGGCTTCGGAGTGGCTGGTGTTGATGTAGTCGGTGTTCGTCTCGTCGACCGGGAGGTTTCGGGCTGCGAAATCTGCCTTGAGGCGGTTGGCGTCGAGGACGAAGCCTGGGTCTGCCTGCGTCTTGGTGCTGGCGGCGAACGGGTTGGTGATCTGGGTGGCCGCTGCGTCCTTGGTCGTCTGCCAGAGATTGGGCGCGACCGGATCGGGTATCTGGACCTGTTTGGCAGGAGCCTCGGGGATTTCCATGGCTGCCGAGCTAAGGTCCGGTGCAGAGCCGCTGTTGTACTTGGCAGCCCGTGCAGCCCCTAGGTCAGCCCGAGGGCGCTCCCAATGGTTGACGAAGGCGATCGCTGCGGACTGGGCCGTTGGTGCCGCCATGACTTTCGACCATGCTGCGGCTTCGGGTCCGGCGTTCTCCTTCATGAAGAAGTCGAGCTGCATGTTGCCGTCGTCGACAGGCTTGCCCTGAGAGGCGGCGAAGGCTTTCAGATTGGCCATCCTCTGGCCATTCCACTGAGCGAGCCCGATAGCGTTGCCGTTGTCGCCAACTATGCCCGTATCAAAGCTGCTCTCGTCGGCGAAGTTCATGGCAACGCCTTGGGCGACGTGGGTAGGTACGCCGCGCTTGGTTAGGCCAGCGACGACTTGTGCTTCAGTCAGCCTCATGGGGCTCCTTTTGGTGAATTGGGAGACCCCCGGTGGTTAGCCGAGGGTCTGGGGTTAGCGTTGGGTGAGTGGCGAGGCGAGGCGCTTGCCCGTCTTCGACCAGACTGGAGCTGCTGCCCCATCAGGGAAGTCGAACTTCATGATCTCGCCGGTCTTGCCGTTCAGCCAACCGGTCTGGCCGGATAGCGCGGGCAGGCGGGTGTAGCCTTTCGACGCCGCACCGCTCTCCACAGCGCTGTCTCGCAGCACCTTGGTGTCCTGTTCATTCTTCTTCACGACACCGCGCTGGCGAACCTGGGCGGTCGTGACGAAGGACATGTTGCCCTGATCGTCGAGGACTGGACTGAGGGTGTCCTTCTCCACGACGATGAAACGGCCACCTGAGGGTCCACTGGTGCCGCCGCCTGCCGGGAGGACTGCAAGGTCGCTCTTGGAGAGGCCGTTGCGTTCCATCACGAGAGGACGGTTCTTGGCGTAGTCGCCGAGCTGCTCGTCCAAGACCTCAGAGAAGTTGTCAGGAACGTGCATGCCCTGCAGATCGAGCAGGACACCGTTGTACGTTGTAGAGGTCGCCTTGACCGCCTCGGAGGCCATGTCGATAGCCTTGTCCATTGGGACACCGTTGGCGTTCATGATGCCCAGAGCGAGCTGTGTGACCCGCTGCTCAGCGACCGCGGAATTGGCGGGCTTGGTGTCGTTCTTGCCCCAGAACCAACCCGGCTTGTCGCCAAGGCTGTTCACGGCGCTGCGAACCTGATCGTGCTGCTGGGGCGATATGCCTGGCAGTCCCTCAGAGCTGATCTTGGTGGCCCTTGTGGCGAAGTTGATCGCCTCCGAGGTATCCATGCCAAGGTACTGCTGGCCGGCGAGATAGGTCTCGGCGAAGTCGCGGTCCTTGACGTCCTTAGCGTGGGACAGAAGGGACTGAGTGCTTTCGTTGCGGAGCCACTTGTAGGCTTCGAGCTTGCCTACCAGCTTCTTCTCAGCTTCGGGGTCCTGGCTGATGCCGGCGTTAGCCATCTGGAAGATGCCAGAGACTTGCTTCTCCAGCTCGGGGTTGTTCTTGTTCCCCATGCGGAAGACGCGAAGCTCACGAGACATCCGCTCAGTCCCGGTCTCCCGGTTCTTCTCGGCGATCTGGCCGCTGGTCTGCATGTAGCGGAAGATGACATCGTCGCGCTGGCTGTCAGCCGTGATGATCTTCTCCTCGCCCGTGACCGGGGACTTGTAGCGACGCTCCTCAATGCCATCGAGATTGCCCGACGTCATGAGGGATGCGTTGTCGGCAGCCACGCCGGTCAAGAAGACATCCTCAGCTTTCTTGGCCATGGACTTGCGGGCTACTTCCCTGATCTGCGAGATGCGGTCAGTCTGGGCTGGATCTTGGGCAAGCGTTGTTTCGCCACCGCCACGGCCCTTACGGCTCGCGTCGAGCAGCGCTAGGGCAACCTCAGGCTGGCTATCGGCCCGACGAGCGGCGGCGTTCAGGCGTTCCTGATCGAGCTTGTCATAGTCGACGCCGAGGACACCGTCCTTGCCGAGGGAGCCGTAGCTGCCCATGACGTCCTTGGCGATGTCGGAAGGATCGCGGCCATTCTGGACACCAGCGTTGATCACCGTGTCAAAGCCGGCATAGGCCGCGCCGAGCTTGTCCTTGTTGAAGTTGTCGACCTTGCGGCTCTCGACAATGTTCTGAGCCTGACCACGGCCCTGGTCCATCTGCCGAAGGTACTGGGCGACGAAGTTGGGATCGTTGCCGTACTTCTCCATGTCGGCCTTGATGGCCTCGGCGTACATCTGGTCGGGGTTGCCGGTCCAGTCGTGGGTGGTGCTGAGGGTGTTCTGCAGCTCGGCAACGCGGCTCTGGCCGTAGGATGAACCCCACAGCGCGCCCATGCCCTTCTGGACGAAGTCGTTGGCATAGGCCGGCATCTGGCCACCCTCGACAGCCTTGCGCTGCTCGTCGATGGTCATGCCCGAGAACTTCTTCTGGGCTGCCATCAGCTCCAGCTCGTTGGACTTGGACTTGTCCTGGGTGACCGTTGCGAGACGCCCGAGGGAGCCCGAGAAGGAACCCAGAGCGTCCACGAGTCGGGACAGGTTCTGGTTCTCAGGGGCCTTAGCCGGCTGGACGTAGGTGTCGGATTGGATTTGGGTAGGCTGCAGCCGGATGTCAGACCGCAGCTCGTCAACTTGTACGCGGCCTTGAGCCATGGATTATCCTTTGGATTTGTAGCTGGAGTAGGCGTCCACGCCAGCACCGAGGATGCGGATCGCGGCGTCGGCGAAGGAAGGCTTCTGGCCCTGATCGACGGAGTTGATGCGGCCCTCGGCGGTTGCTCGGGTGCTGTCCATCTCGCCCCTGAGGGCACTCGCGTTCATCTGTGAGTTGTTGGCTAGGGTGCGCTCGTAGCGACCCTGCTGGCCGTAGTAGTCGGCAATCAGGCCGTCGACGGAGAGACCCGTGACGCCAGCTTCACCAGCAGCGACCGAGGCGGTTGCCCGACCCTTCATGGCTTCGATGTTGAGCTTCTGCAGCTCCTGGCCACCCGCCGCGTCGTCTTGGAGCTGGCGGTTCTGAATGGAGGCGTAGGTCTGCGCGGCTGCCTTGTTGGAGGCATCGCGGTTGTTCTTGTACATTTCCTGCTGAGCTTCGTACTGCTGCTGCTGGCCGGCGAACCCGAGGATCGAGCCGAATGCAGAGACAGCCACGCTCAGGATTGCTGGGCACATTGGCTATGATCTCAGTCTTGCAAATTCGTGGAAGGGACGCTTCTCGACACCGAACTCAGTGTGGGTCCTCAGGAAGGAGAACCCCATGCGTTTGAGCCAGTGGATGTGCGTGGTGTTGCGGGCGTCGATGTGATTGCCGAGCAGAGGTCGGACCTTGTGGAGCCTATCGAGCCACTTAGGGGCCAGCTTCAGGAGGTTGCGGCGGTGCTTGAAGATGTCGTCGGTGGTGACCATCCAGACGATGCCCAGGCTATCCATGCCCTTGACTGGGTCGACACCGAAGAGGCCGAAGACCTCGCCAACTTCGTCGACACCAGCCCAGACATAGTTGCCTTGCTGGACGAGCAGCGGCAGGACCGCCTCGGGGCTCATACCCAAGGCAGCCATGCACTCTGATCTGTCTGCTAACCGCAATCGCGGGGCCAAGGAGATAGCGTCGGCCACCTTGGCCCTGCGAATTGTGATCATTGTATCCTCTTCGATTTCTGGACGTAGTTGGCCACCCACTCACCAGAGAGCAGCGAGCAGGGGAGGTAGCTGTCGTTGACGATGGAGACCCTGACCCGGTCGTTCTTGCTTAGGATGGGGACACGGATGTTCCCGTCGCTGAGGTGGATGCGGTCCACACGGTTCTCAGGGTCACCCATGAGCCGACCGTTGGTGACGTAGGTGCGGACATCCCCAGCCATGGTCGTGACCTCGACCGTGAAGTAGGCTGTCTTGGAGAACTGCAGGATGAGCTGAAGGAGCTGGAGGCGTCCCTCAGTGACGACGCTCGATCCACCGTTGGCACCATCCTTGCGGAGGTAGATGGTCGAGAGGTCGTAGCGCATGGAGTACAGGACGCCGAAGTAGAGCGGGACGCCCCGCATGTCTCCCCGGAGGACGACAGAGGTGGGTGAAGCGTAGAGGATGGCGATCTGCAAGCCGGGGTTCAGGACCGAGGTCGAGGAACCGGCAGTCACGCAGATGTAGTCCTTTGTCACGTCGAAGGGGACGAAGACAGTCGTGGCGTTCTGGTACGGATCGAAGCTGTCGTAGAGCCGGTTTGCGGGGACCGTGAAGCGTCGGTCGAGGTGGCTGACGAAGGTGGCATAGTCGTCGACGCCACCGGGCTGGATGTCCATGACCTCAAGGAACGCCTCGTCGCCCCTAAGGACAACAAGGACGAGCTGTGAGCCGATGAAGCCCATGTCAAGGACTTTGGTCACGCCGGGGAAAGTCCACCGGGACCACGACGCCTGGAGCTTCTTGTTGTCGTTCCAGTAGTATTTGTAGATGAACAGAGTATCCGGTTCACCATCAGCCTGACAGACAAGTATGTCCTCATGCGTCGAAGCAATCATCTTCGTGACAGCGCCGGGGAGGTATTGGGGAACGTGGCCAGTGATGTCCTCTGCCGACGCCGCACCGCTGTTCTGGTCGACGTTGAACTCGCGAACCATGGAGAACTGACCACGGTCGACTGGGAAGAAGACAACGTCGCCGGCTTGCACCGGGCGGCATGTGGAGGACGCCGAGTAGGATGTGACCGGGCGGATCGAGGCCGTCTTCGGGGTCAGCATCTCGTTGCCCTTGAGGGTGAACTGCATCTGGTCCGCGAACATGACGAGCATGTCGGCGTAGCTCAGTGCGCTCCTCAGGATGGAAACACCGCTCTCGACCGCGCCGACGTCAATCGGATCATCGTCGAGCAGTGCCGTGGCCGTGGCTCGCCAGTAGTTGAAGTAGCTGCCGTGGCGGGACATGATGACGTTCTCCTCCGACAGGAAACCGAGGCGGTTCTTGAAGAAGAAGACGTCGTTGATGGTCTTGCCGACGAAGGATGGAGACGGACAGGTGTTCTCGTCGCCGGCCTTGCGCTGCTCCCACACCGACTTGCGGAAGGTGAAGGTGCCATTAGCCTCGCGAACGAGGACGTGGGGCATGGTGGCCGCGTCGAAGGCAACGCCTAAGCCGGGCTTGGCGATCTCACGCCAGACGCCTGGAGTGCTGATAGGGTCCGTTGGGGACTGCTTGCCGAACCGGACGAAGTAGTCATCGTACTCGGTGCCGACAGAACCGGTCACGTTGATGGCCATACCTTCCTCGCAGAAGGCCGGCAGATCGGTGAAGTCCTGCACGGTGGTCTGGACAGCCTTCATGGCGAAGCCGTTGTAGCCATCCTCGACGCCAATGGAGAACGGGGTGCCGTTGTTCTTCTTGATGTAGATGGTCCCTCGGGTAACCTTCACGGTCCAACCGTTGGCCGGCGTGATGCCGTTGGCAGAGAGGCTGGTGTCAGTCGCCTTCCAGACCCAGTCGCCGTTAGGCTTGTCGTTGACCGTGGTGAGGAGAGCTACAGCCTCGCCAGTGGCCAGCCTGCGGGACACAAAGGTCGTGTCGACAGCCGGGCTCTGGTTGGCGCTGGTGCCATCAGGAGTGCGATACCAAGCGACCACAAGGCCGTTGATGGTGATCTTGTAGTCCTTGCCGTAGTTGCCAGCCATGACGTGAACCAGTGCCTCGCTGGGCGAGACAGGCTCGATGATGGCGGCGTCCTTGGCGGTGACCTTGGTGCTGTTCGTGATGAACGTGAAGTCGCCGTTGGTGACCGACCTGTAGGGCGGCTTGGCTGGACCTGGGGCATAGCTGAGGTAGCCGATGCCATCAGGCTTGTTGACGACGCGCTCGATGCCATCCTGCAGCCCGAAGACTCGGATGCCACCTGAGGACATGATGACCTCGTAGCGCTCTTTGGCGTCACGGTTGATCATGTGGGTATGGATTGGGCCGGTGAAGCCGCCACCTAGGGAGGCGCGGCGCTGCGTCGGGGGCCGCTTCTTCAGGCCGTCAACGACGGTCGAGTAGGCGTTGAGCTGGAGTTCGCCCTGTGAGGCGAGGCGTAGGGCGACAGCTTGCTGGCTGACCCCGTTCGCGAAGTTGGGGATAGAGCCGGATACCTTAGCCATTATGTGCGGCTTTGGAGGTCCCGAGCGAACTGGCTGTTGAGCATGTTCGGGCCGGTCGAGCGAAGCTCCTCGTCCATCATTGAGGACTTGGCTTCAGCTTCGTCTGCGGCGGAATAGGAGTGCGAGGCGTTGTCGCCAAAGTAGCGGTCTTGGTACTTTCGGGCAGCCCTGATGGTGATGTAGAGGCGGGCCGTCGAAGGCATATCCTCGAACGCTAGGGCAACCACAAGGGTGACCGTGGGGGAGGTGGCCCAGGTGTAGGTCTTGTCGGTCTCGTTGTAGAGCCGCAGGCCACGCTGGACGGCGTTGATGTTGGCCGTTTCGCCGACCGTATCGACCCCAAGGGTGTTGCGGGGGAGGATGACGGTGCCCTCTTGGTTCGGGGCGATGACGAGGTTGTTCTCGGTGTTGAAGTTCCACCCGCGCGTCTGGACCTCGACTGAGGTAGCTCGGAGGGTGTTCATGGCGAGCGAGGCGTCGATCACGGTGTTCTCATCCAGCGTGGACACGGGGCTTTCGCTGCCGGTCGCGAGGATTTCGTTGATCGCCTCAAGCTCTGTGAATGGGGTTAGGCCACTGGCCATCAGGTCTCCAGAGTTGGGGGTGGGAGCTAAACGAAAAAAACCGGAGCCCTGTTAAGGACCCCGGTTCTGTGGTGGTTGTGGACGATTACGCCGTCTTCAGTTCGATGCCGCACTCGGGGCGCAGACCGCCGTGGCCGACTGCATACTTCGCGACGATCAGGGTGCCCTGACGGGAGACCATGTATTCGCTCTCGATTGCGACATCGAGCAGCTTCACGGTGCCCATGAGGCCCTTGTGCATGATCAGACCAGCGGTCTTCGAGAAGTTGCCCTGGTACTTGGTCGGGCCGTCCACGACGGTCGTGCCGTTCGGGAGGTTGATCGACTTGATCAGCGGGATGTCGGCGATCTTGACGACCGAGCCGTCCGAGTAGGAACCCTTGCCGTCCCAGTCCTTGTTGATGACCTTGGTGTTCTGAGACAAGGCGTAATACTGGACCGGCTTCAGGAAACCGTGGCGGTCGCCAGCAGGGATGTACTTCTCGTCGAGGATAGCAGCCGCATCGAAGAACGCAGCAGCCATCACGTTGCTGTCCGTGAGGAAGGCAGCGTTGGTGAGCGAGGCACCACCCGGCAGACCGTCGAGTACGGCAGCGCCGCGCGAGGTCAGGATAGCGGTACGAGCCACGTTGCGGTCATAGGCCTGGGCTAGCTCTTCGCCGAGCTGCTTGGTCATTTCCGAACGCGTATCGAAGTGGTTCATCGCCTCGTAGATGTTGGCGGTGAAGTAGTCGGTCAGGAGCAGATCGTCGATGGTGATGACGCGCTCGTTGAACTTGGCGACCGTGCCGAGGACTTCCGTACCCGGAACGTGGTAGCGAGCGCCGCTCGTGCGACCCGTTACCGGGAACGAAGCGGACTTGCCGTTGGCGATGTTGCGGACCATGTGCTTGTCCGCGAACTCGACCGTCTGGGTGAAGGCGGTGAGGATTTCGCCGGTCGCGACCTTGATGAAGTTGGCGTCGAGTGCGCCAGCGCCGTTGGCCTGACCGAGGTTAGATACAATGCCGTTTGCCATAGTGTAGGTATTCCCGTGTTTGTTCTGAGGTTTGTGTGGGCCTCGGAGCAGCACTGGAGGACTGTTTGGGGATTATCCTGCTTTAATGACCGCAGTCATTATTGGAGGGTCGCCAAGTAATCGTCTGGTGAGACTTCCTTGGTTCCTTGTTGTCACCGGCTAAAGAGCGGTGTGACATTCACAGAACTGGGAACGGGAACAGTCGTTAATTGTCTATCGGCACATTGGTATTAATTAAATAATGTGCTATGTATAGAATGATAGGAGACTGAGATGAACAACAGTGTTAAATTGGCAATGGACAACTATGTTAAATTGATCATGGATGAGCTTGAGCGCTGGAGGGGCATTCTAGAACTTCTAGAAACCGGCCAGCTACAGGCAAGTCAGGGTTTCGTTGATGGGGCGTGGCGGAACGTTGCGATTTATGAGACCGCCTGGAGGCGCGTCTCACGGACTGGACAATTGCGCCGTCCGTGAGCTTTGCCTAGTAACGGGCTAGATGGCCCCCCGAGATGCGCTTAGGCATCCCGAGGGTTAGGCGTAGGTGTAGTTATTGGATCTTCAAAGCTGCCCGGCGCTTGGCCGAATAGGCGTTGTAGCGGCTGGCAAGGTCCTTGGCGCCAGAAACGGCACCGTCAACGAACCTGTCGGCAGCCGGTCGATTGGCATCCGCAATGCGCTTGGCAATGACGCCCTGAGCGTTGGCGATACCAGTCTTGGCGCGAGCGTCAGCCGCAGCGACCTCACTGGAAGCAGCGCTCTTGGGTGATGCCGAGGCAGGCGGACCCTGGTTCGGGGCGCGACCAACCAGCGAGCGATCCTTCTCCTTGTCCGACTGGGCCGGGCGCGGGGTAGGCGTCGGAGTCGGCTTCTTAGGTGCGCTTGAGGCGAGCTTGGTGGTGTAGCTCTTGCCTTCGAACGAGAAGACCTTCTTGCCTGACTTTCGGGCGGCAGCGAAGGCGGATTTGAATGCGGACATTAGGTTCCTGATCGGGTTGCGAGGGTGTCGTAGAAGGCGATCAGGCGCTTGCCACAATCTGTCTTCTCGGTCTCTGAGGCCTTGAAGGCCCCGATCAGAAGCATGACGCGCTTCTTGGTCATGGGTCCGACGGAAGGCGGTGCGACGATGGTGTTGAAGCAGATGCGAAGATCGGCGGGGAGTTCGGGGTAGTTAGGGGCGGCGAACTTCCCAGAGGTCGCGCAGCCGCTCAGTGTCAGTGCCATCAAGGCACACAGCACCAGTGACTTCGAGCGTTTCCACATAGTCGTTGAGGTTGCCTATCTTGATCTTGAGGGCGTTCTGCCGATTGGCAGCTTCGGTGGCGAGGATGGTGTCACCCTGCCGGGCCACTTTCTCGGTGGCGAGGGTCGACTTCGTCAGCTCCAATGTTTCGTTGAGCTGAGCGATTTCATGCCGGTGGTTCGAGTCGATGGTTGCCTTGCCGTAGATGCCGCCCGCGATGAGCAGGATCAGGACAACTGCGGCGATCCATCCGTAGACCTTAGGTATCATGAGGCTCCTCTGCAGTGGCCTGTCTGAGGTCCATGTGGCCGATGGTGACGTAGGCCCCGTAGACTGCCGGGATCATCACTGTGATCCCCACAGCAGCCGTCTCTAGGCGCATCGCAATGGAAGCGAACAACGCCGTGAACGAGAGTACGAGGCATACAGCCAACCAGACCTTGGAGGTCCTGCGCTTGCTACGGGTTAGGGGTACTTGGCCCACGGCAACTGCCAGTGCGGGCCGTCCTTGAATGTCTTCCAGTCGCCACCCCATTCAACAGGGACTTTGACGTCGAGAGCTGCCTGCTTCATGACCTTGGCCAACGGGAAATAGAACTTCCAGTCGTAGCTGCCAGCGCCATTCACGAACGGGAGGACGTCAACGGCATGGCCGTCGAGGTGCCTGGAGTTCATGGTGGTGGAGACGCCTTTGGCAACGTTGGCTGCCTGTTGGGTCTTGGAGCGGAGGCCTTCGCCGACCATGAAGTCGACGGGGGTGATTTCGATGGCGCGCATGACAACCTTCACGAGGTCGGGATGTACGCCCTTGAGGTTCGCGAGAGACTTCGCGCCTAGCTTGAAAGCCATATTGTCCTTGGGTTGATTGGGCGGGGCCACTCCCGAACACCTAAGCGCCGGTAACTGCCAACCCCGCCCGAGGATTAGATGTTGTTTGAACGACCGAGCTTGTCCGAGACCTTGGCGCGATATGCAGCATCGGTCTTGTAGCGCTTGTCGGACATAGCTTCAGTCACCTGAGCCCAGCTATCGAAGGTGTCGACAGGGCTCCCAGATGGCTTGCCGCCGAGCAGGACAGGGTCCTTGCCGTTGGCAGCTTCGTACTTGGTCTTGAGCTGTTCCATCGCGATGACGCCAGCGTTGACGTCGGCATGCTGGAACTTGTCGTTGAAGGAGTCGATTTCGGCGACTGGTAGTCCGGTCTTGGCCCACGCGAAGATGCGGTCCATTCCGTCCTTGCCACCGGCAGCCTCGGTGATGCGCTGAGTGGCGATCTCGCCAAGAGCTTCCTGACCGGCGATGTAGCCGTCAACCGTAGCCTTGTCGAAGCCCTTAGCGGCGAGCGTCTCGTAGCTGGCTTCCGACAGAGCGCCGGCTTCGGCATACTCGGCGTCGAAAGTCGTCAGGCTGAACGGCTCCGGGTCGGGAGCTTCGTCGGTCTCCTGCAACGCAGGGTCAAGACCTTCGAGGTCGGCGTCTTCTGCTTCAGCCTCGGCTGCGGCGGGAGTACCAACCTTCTTCTCCAGCTCGGCGTATGACGCAGCCATGTCTGCCCACGACTTGAACTTCTCGGGCAGGCCCTCAGGGCGCGGCGCTTTGGCGGCTTCATCAGCCACAGCTTTGGCCGCGATCTGGGCGCGAGCTTCTTCTTCGGTCGTCGGAGCGGTGGAGGCAGCAAGGGCCATAGCCGCTGCATCTTCCTCCACGCTGGTCTCGCCGGCTTGGACCTGAACGATCTGGGTTTCACCAGCCATTAGTGAGCCGTGTAGACTGAGCCGCTATCGAGCAGCGTCTGCTTCGATGTCAGCTTGATTTCACGGACCTTGGGGGCAGCCTTAGCGGCCTTCAGGGTCTCCGGTGCAATTTCCGCTACCGGGTCGGTTGTCTCTGTTTCATCAGCCATTGGTGCTATCTCCTGCAGTGGCGGGTGTCTGTTTCATCTGTTCCTTGGCCATGCCCCCCATCTGGGAGATGGCTTGCGGGCCGAGCTGCTGGACCATCTGCTGTTGAGCAGCGGCAGCGTCAGCCTGGGCGATCTCTTCGTCGGTCTTGATCAGGCCACCCATGTCGATGCCAATGGAGGCACCACGGCGCTTGAAGTATTCCCCGACGTTCAGATATCGGCCGATCTGTTCGGGTCCGACGACCTGGGCTGAGCCAGCGATGAGGGTGTCGAGCTTCTGGAGGTCTGACCCACGACCGAGGGCGTCAATGCCAGTCACGATGGTCGTGCTGGTGATTTCCTTGGGCAGCGGCGGAACCTTGCGAACGAACTCCATGCGGGCTGAATAGAGGACAGCGACGGGCTGCTGGAACTCTTCGGCAAGTAGCGAGTAGACGCCACCCAGGCCTTGGTCCAGTTCACCAGCGACGTACCTGATCTCCTCAGCGGTAACCCTCTCGCCCTGCCGTTGGCTGGACAGAAGGAAAGCCATGGTGAGGCGTTCGGTGATCGACGTGATCATGCGCTCGGCGACGGCAAAGTCGGCCTGCTTGTCCAGCCGAAGCGGGACTACAGCGTTGGCCTCAGCCTGCACGAAGCCACCATTAGCGGCATCTGCGAGTTGCTTAGGCTTGACCGTGGAGTTGGGAGCGACCAGCCAGATGACCTTGGCCCCTTGGATGGTGCCGTCACGTAGCGCTGCGGTGAGCGTGTCGAGGTTGTTCAGGTCGCCGATGTACTCGTCGATGAACCCTCGGCCATAATCCTCGCCTTCAATGTAGGTGAAGCGCAGGGGTATCCAGGGCAGCTTGTCCTTGGGGTATGAGCCCGAGGTCTCGCCGTCGATAACGATGCCTTCAATCTCTTGGGTGACGGTGTACTTCTGGCCGGTCTCGTCGAGGGTGATGTGCGTGTAGATGCTGACCTTGGCGTCCCGCTTGGCCTCGGCGGCTGTGGGGACGGCATTGATCTTGGCCATGATGTCGGGCGGAAGAGCAGTGCGGGCCGTGGTCTCAAGGATGACGATGTCGAGGACGTTGCCCGAGCTGTCGCGCTGCACCACATAGGATGACAGGCGGTGGGCTCTCGGCTTGCCCTTCTTGGGAATGTGCAGGAGGCAGTTACCGGCAACCAGAAGCTGGCGGAACACCTCGAAGGACACGGGCCGGAACATAGAACTGTTCATCTCGGACAGAACTGCCCGTTCACGAGCGCTCAGTGCCTTCTCGATCTCGCCTCGCTTGTCATCGGCCTTGGCCAGATTGGCGAGTGCCAGGTCGTCGATCTCGTATTTGAAGAAGGGGGCGTTGACCGGGAACAGGGAAATCTGGAGCTTTGAAGCCAGATGCCTAAGTCCACGAGCGCCAAGACTTTGGTTGGGCTCTACGAAGTTGGTCGAACCTGAGGTCCCAGCTTTGGGGAACAGGTACGGGACCGTGAGTTCAGCAGCCCTGACGGCCCGCTTGATATACGGGTCTCGTTCAGTGGCCAGTGTTTCGTATAGAGCCTTCGCGGAAACGACTTCCGTATCGGGCAAATGTTACCTCGGGATGTTGATGCCAGTGGCACCAGCAGCCAGGGGGATCGTAAGGGAGGAGCGGCCTGTTCGTGCGCGAGCGGCCTTGCCGGCATCGGTGTTAGCCGAGCGGGTGGCCTCGTTCAGGACTGGAGCCTTGGGTACAGTGATCATCGGCGGGGGCGGCTGAACCGCATCCGGCTTGTCGATCTTAGGTTTGCTTAAGCACATTGGGGATTGCTTCGTCTTCCTGATTTTGGAGGGAGCCTTGAAGGAATTGAATGACCCTCTGCTCTCCGATCAAAGCCCCAAGCTCACGGTCGGAAATCTCTAGGTTCTTCGGGAGTTGGTTTGGGAAGATACGCAGGAGCGCATCGATAACATCCCGAGAGACTACAGGAGGTGGAATGAACCCCTCCGTAGTGCTACTGTTGTCCCTATTCACTTTCGGGAGGCCCGAACGTTACGACATGGACCGGATGAATAATGTCAAGCATCTTGTCATTCAGGTCGGCGATACTTCCATCATTGGTCACGACATGGTTCACCCAGTCGCTGCTGATGCCACACTCTGAGGCGTGACTGGAGGTTCCCCTTCGGAAGACCTTGGGGTGAAGGCGGATGACTTCTCCACCGGCTGCCATGACGGCCTCGGCCTCATTCTCGAACCGACAGTCGTCCGTGACCACCGGCCCTTCGACGCTGTCGACCTTCCGCTCCCAGCTCCTGATCCAGAAGTCGTCGCTCATCAGCCCACGGCCCCACTCGGAGCCTAGGGTCTGCATGGCGTGGCGCGGCGTGGCACCGTTCAGATACCGGTCGGGGACTTCCTTGAGGTCACCCTCGATCCGGCGCTCGATCTCGTCATGGTCGTCCAGGCCGACGCTCACATAGAATGCACGAAGCATCGCCTTGAGCGGGCCTGAGAACTTCACTGTCTGGTAGCCGTGGGCGTCCACGAGATACCGGCCAGCTTCCGACTTGCCGGACCCCGCAGGACCCGACAAGGCGATGACTTTAGATGCCACTCAGATGTGACCGAGGCGCTTGAGGGTTTCGATAGAACCCTTGGCGCTGGCGTGATGGATGAAGTGTCCACCCTTCGACGACCACCGGAGCTTGTTCAGCCAGCGGTCATCGACCAGAGCGTCACCCGGCTTGCAGTAGTCGGGCTTGTCCTTGGTCTCGCATGTGATGACACCGACCATGGTGCCCAGCTCGCGGGCGACCCAGGCGCGCTTCTGCCTGTCAACTTCCTCGCCACCGGTCTTCGGCAGCGCGGTGAGGATGATCGGGTCGAGGTGAGCCACGGCGTTCCAAAGCTCGGCCCCGTCGCGCATGAGGGGGAAGTTCTCGAAGAAGTCGGGGATCGAGTTGAGGCGGTCCCAGAGCATGGTCGGGCCGTAGATGAACTCGTAGCGATAGTGGTCGCCGCTGAGCGCACGATAGGCTGCCGCATCGAAGTCAGCGAGAACGCCGTCGAGGTCTAGGTAGAGGGTTGCCATAAGATCGGTTCCTTCTTGACATGGTCGTAGTCGTCGTTGCGGAGGATGCGGGCGAGGCGGGCCTGGAGCAGCGCGTCGTCGAAGGTCAGACCGGCTGCGAGGAACTGGCTGACCACGGCTTCCCATTGGGTTGCCATGACGACTGGTCGCCACTTCAGCTCGGTCTCTCCCTTGCGTTTCCCCTTCTCGAACTTGTGGGTGTATTGCTCGACCCCAAGGTTCTCGTTCAGGGCAGCCATGGCGGTCACCGGGCCGAGACCTGGGCAGCCGGGATAGCCGTCCGTGGAGTCGCCGGTCAGGGTCTGGAAGAGCCAGTTCTGGTCGGCCTCGGCTTCGCTGATCTCGGTGATCTCGCCGTTCTGGTATAGAAGGCCGGGGATGGTCTTCATGTCCTTGTCGGCTGAGCAGATGACCTTCTCGCCCTTGATCAGGCGGGGGTTGGTCGAGAGGATGCCCATGACATCATCGGCCTCGATACCGGGCTTGAACTTCGCGCCCTTCTCTTCGATCAGCCAGCGCTTGACCTCGTTGGTCCCGACAGGCTTGCGCGAGCGGCCAGCCTTGTATGAGGGGTAGATGTCGTGACGAAAGACGTTTCCCTTGGACAGGGTGATGACCGACGCATCGGCCTTCAGGTCTCTCTCCATGCGGGCGACAGTCGCCATGATGGTCTTCTTGACTTCGCCCACGTCACAGGTGAGCGTCCAGACGTCGTCGCCCCAGTCGGTCTCGACCTCAAGGGCAGCTCCGGTTGACACGACGAGGATGTCCCCGTCGATCAGAAGTGTTCTCAATAGTTCTCCTTCGAGTGCTTCGGTGGTAACATCCGAGCGTGGGATTGATGGTGGATGGTATGTTCACGATTAGACAGGCAGCATTATTGGGCGCTGTGATCGGAGCCATGTTGCAACTGCCGGGGTTTGATTTTTCCGGCTTCCACACAGGCGCAATGATCGCCTCTGCAGGGATGGGGGCTATTCTTGCTGCAATTGCATACAGGCTTCTATTTGGTAGAAAGCCTAACTAAGACGACCTAGGAGGGCGGAAGTAATTATGGAAGAGAACCCATATTCGGATGGCAAAATCCGCAGCACCACGGATGGGATCATACGAGGTATTGTTGTTGCTTTGGCGCTCTTCATCGCGACGGTTGCGCCCTATGCTTGGTACTGGCGTGTCGCGATATTTCTAGGGATTATGTTTGTTCTTGGTATTATTTATCCCGCCGTTCAACTAGCGATAGCGCGGCGCAAATCAGGCCTCTGAGATTTTGACTGGAACCACAGTGTAGCGGACGGCGCGTGCCCAGTATTTCCAGCGGTCGATATGCTTCAGCGCATCGCATTCGCGGTGGAACAGCTTAGCCTTGCTGATGTCGGCGTCACGCTTGCGCCCGTGAGAGCGCTCGCCCCGGACGTAGTGGCCGGTGTCGATGTCCTTGATGGCGTACCGCATCAGGAGGCGATGCCGTACTTGTCATGCAGGACCTTGTTCATCGCCTGCTGGTCGGCCCAGCCAAGCATGCCGGCGATGGAGCCCCCGTAGCATACCGGCTGCATCGTCTGGATGTAGCTCGAACCACTCGGTGCCGGGTATGCGAAAGCCACCCAGCAGCTCGTGAAGAATTGTCTCAGCTTGCTTGCGATCATCAAATATCCTCGTTTCGTGGAAGCGATACGCCCGGTCAGGGTCGTTCGTGTTCATCTGCTGAAGGCGGTTCTTTAGGTCCTTCGCGAGGCCAACCTTGCACCGCCCCGGCCACGCTGCATTGACTGCGACGTAGACGTGACCGGGTGCGTTCTGGGAGGCTTTAGTGTGTTTCCGCCCAGTTCTGTCCGAACGAGGAATTGCCGGCGAGGTGGCAACGGAACTTGTAGTATTCACCAGCAAGGCGGATCGCTTCTGCAGCAGTCCTCCCAACCAGCTCGGCCTTATCTTCATCGACCTCGATCTGCCATTCATCATGGACATTTGCGACGAACTCATAGTGAACGCCTGGGACAAGCCCGAGGGCCTGTAGGTTGTTGTCTAGGATCACGAGCGCTCTCTTCATCTGGATCGCGCCGGCAGACTGCAGGAGCGTGTTGAGGCAGGAGTGAGGTGACCGAACGGAGAGGATGCGACCGTCGAGCCCCTTGAGCTGCTTGGTCGCGAGGCACTTGGCCTTGACCGCCGTGATCAGCTTGTTGAGGGCCGGCAGGGCCGCGAGGAACTTGGCTCGCGACTGCTTGCCAACCGACATCTGCTTGGACGGATGGGCACCGAGGATGGACCCGAGGTTGGCGTCACCCGAACCGTAGATGAAGGCATAGAACCAAGTCTTGGCCTGCTCACGCGTACACCCAAGCGCCGCAGCGTTGAGGGTGTGCATGTCAGTGCCGTTGGCCTTGTTGCCTTCGAGGACGGTCTTGATGTACGCGCCGCCGTCGTAGGCAGCCATGTAGCCAGCGAGGTCACGAAGCTCCAATGCGTCGGCGTCACAGCCAACCAGCACCTTGCCCTTCGACACGGTGAACAGCTCGCGACATTCCCGACCGTACGGCATGAGCGCGCCGGTCTTCTTGTCGTAGATGCCCGGCACCTGACCGATGTTCGGCTTGCTGTGGGTCATCCGCCCGGTGACCGCGCCATTGGTGCTGATGCGACCATGGATGCGGCCATTGCGGACGTGACGGAGCCAGCCTTCCTTGCCGTCCGAGAGCTGGCCAATCCGCTTCTGAACCATCAGGTAGCGGGTGAGAAGCTTGGCCTCCGGCCATGGCAGAGCCTGCAGGGTCTCGTCGTCGACCTTTGGGCTGCCGTCCTTCGTGAACTCCGAGGGCTGCCAGCCGTAGAGCAGCTTCAGACGGTCGGCGATGTCATCTCTCGAGCCGGGGTTGAACGGCTGGAGCTTGACGTCAGAGTATTCGTCGCCTGCTCCCCATCGGCACTGGACGTAGATCGGCTTCTTCTCGCCGGTCGCCTTGGTGATCTTGAAGGCACCCTTCTTGTCCACCTCGTAGCCGAGGATGGGGAGGTGCTTCAGGGAAAGGGTGCGGTCGAAGCGAGAGGAGCGCTTGCCCTTGTTCCGATACCAAGGCTTGAAGACCAGAGCTAATTCACGCTCCAGGTCGGCCTTAGCCTGGGCGAGGATGCCGTAGAGGACAGCAGCCTTGGCCTCGTCGAACGCGAAGCCATACTTCTCCTGCCGGCTGACGATGCGGCGAACGTCATGCTCAAGGTTCCAGCTCTCTTCCGAGAAGCCCTTGCCCTTGCATCGAGCCCAGAAATCCGCGGTGACCTCTACGTCCTGAACGCAGTAGTCCTGCATGTCCTTGGACCATGTGCCCCAGACGAACGCCACGAGGGCGGCACCTTCGAGCCCAAGGGCCTTGCCGGCTGCCTTCTTGATCTCGCCGTAGTCGCCCTTCCACTTGCCGAGGCGTTGACCCCAGGCTTGCAGGGAGTGGCGACCGAACATGAAGGGCTCGATCCACTTGAGGCCCTTCCGCTTCTGCATGTCGGAACGCCGGAAGTCGGCATCCTTCAAGTCGGCCCAGATGAGGCGCGACAGGATCAGGGTGTCCCGAACGATGCCCGTTGGTTGGAACCAAGGGTGCAGCTTCTGGATGGCCGGGATGTCGAACTCTTGGATGTTGTGCCCGACGATGGTGTCGGCATCCATGAGCAGATGCAGGCCGTACTCGATGCTGAACTCGGCACCGGGCTGGTCGCTGCACGACCAGATGGTTCCGGTCTCGTACTCTTTGATGACCAGTGAGTGGATCACTGTCATCTCTGGGATCAGTCCGTTCGTCTCGATGTCGAAGACGAGGGTCTGAAGACCCATTAGGCAGTCATCGCGCTGATGGCCTTGCCAAGAGCCTTGTCGAGCAGCTTGTTGTCGTTCTGCAGGACCGCGATCTGGCTCCTGAGGTCGGACGCAGTAGCGGCCATCTGGCCTAGCTGGTCGCGCTGTCGCTCCATGTCCTTGAAGCGGTTGTAGAGCTGACGCTTCTCTTCCTTCTCAGCGAGCAGGAGGAGGGTCAAATTGTGGATCGTGTTCTCCATCGGAGCATACCTCTTGAATTGCGCACACGATCTCCCTCCACTTGTCGGCGAACAGGTGGACCGTGGCAGTTCTGAATTTGAGGGTGAGTTGGTTCCCCCGGCGCGACACCGTCACGTCCGAGGGATAGGTGTCGTTGGTGTGGTCGTTCAAAACGGTGCGTCGTCTGCACCGGCAGTCTCATCCTTGAACCCAGTCTTGGGTGCGAAGGGATCATCCTCACGGACGAACAGGCGACCGGTGTCTTGGTCGAACCCAAGGTTGATGGTCTTGCCCGTGGATCGACCCGTGTAGCGATCCTTGAGAATGCGGAAGATGGTGGTGGTGGCGATAATCGGATCTTCGTTCTGCTGATCTCTTTCGAGGCCGAACATGAAGAAGGACCAGAAGCCGATCGCTCGGGAGCCCCTGAAGTGCCTGATCATGACGCGGCCACCCTCTTCGTGTGGCTTGCCGTCAGGCGTGGACAGGTGGGAGACGAAGTGGATGATGATGCCCAGCTCGTTGGCGAGGCCAGCCATTTCCTTCATCACGGTGCCGAGGGTCTCGTTGTCCTCAGCCAGGGCGGTCAGGTGATCGAGGTAGATCAGCTTGAGCCCTAGGGTCACCGCCATGTAGCGGATGTGGCCCTTGACGATGTCCCAGTCTGTCTGGCCGAAGTTGTCGTAGAAGAACAACTTGCCATCCAGCTCTTTGGCTGCGCGGACCAGCTCGTCTTCCGTCCACCCGGCGTCGGGCACATGGAACATCCGACCGGCCAGCTTGCCAGCAACGCGCTTGGCAGTCTCGACGGGCTTCTGTTCGAGGAAGATGGCGCCAACGCTCATGCCGAGGTCGTTGATGTCGAAGGCGATCTGCTGCATCAGGAAGTCGGTCTTGCCGATGCCTGTGCCTGCGCCGAAGCCATAGACCTCGCCGTATCGGCGTCCGTAGGTGTGCTGTGTCAGCTCCTCTACGCACCACTTCAGGCCCCACTCGACCGGCTTCATCAGGTCGCCCATGATGTCGCTGACACCCACGATGCCGTCCGGTCGGTAGACCTTGGCACCCCAGATGGCGTCGATGGTTTCCTTGATGCGGCCCGCCATGAGCATCTCATTGGCGTCCTTGAGGGGCAGCGTGGCGACCTTGAGCTTGCCTGGGGTGAACCCGATCTGGCAGCACTCGGCTGTCGCTTCCTGGCCCGGCTCGTCTTGGTCGAACATGAGGATGATCTCCTCGTACTGTTCCAGCCAAGCGAGGTTCTTCTTCAGCGCCTTGACAGCGCCGGCAGCCCCGAGCGGGACCGAGACGACAGGCCACTTGTGGCCCTGCATCTGGCTGAGCGAGATCGCGTCCAGCTCGCCTTCAACGACAACGACCTTCTTGCCGCCGTCGCGCCAGAGCCACATGCCGTAGAGGCAGATGTCTTCCTTCGCGCCACGGTAGCGGAAGTCCTTGCCGGCGAACCTGATCTTCTGGCCGACGAGCTGCTGGGCTGAGTTTCGATAGTTGAACAGACGGACAGGATCGCCGTTGAGCGTCGAGCGGGTGAAACCCCACTTCTGTGCGCTCTCAAGGCTGATGCCTCGGCTCTGCCAATCTGAGGGTTCCCCGAGAGCAACAAAGTCCGTCGTCCGCTGCTCCGATGGAGCCTCGGTCTGTGTATCCAATTGATTGTCTCCGGGTTCGTGGTGCTTACAGCCAAAGCAGTAGGCGTGGCCGTCTGTGTAGCGGGCTAGGTTGTCCTTCGATCCGCACTTCGGGCACGGCTCTTTGCGAAGGAACTCGCTCTCAGTCTCGTGCAAAGTTCTGGAACTGCTGGCGCTGGCGGATGACCTGGGCGTCGGTCACACGCACACCTTCACGAGGATGTC
>Ga0206926_1032_pt1 | contig 31566 bp, 29 predicted proteins | sample Alteio_BWOrgHeat_59_FD_152955 | JGI IMG/M metagenome (GOLD analysis project Ga0206926, IMG submission 152955) | Enriched cells from forest soil in Barre Woods Harvard Forest LTER site, Petersham, Massachusetts, United States -... | ecosystem: Environmental > Terrestrial > Soil > Temperate forest >... | reverse complement strand
CATCCGTGAGGAGTTAAAGGACCGGATATTATTATCTTATTGTTTTTTTACGACGATTGCGGCCCTTGCCTGTATGAGCTATGCGCTCTCCCAGTACTGGAAATTCGGAGATGCCGGGTATCTTTATGACGACAGTCTGACGGTGGCCATCGGTCGCCAGTCCATCTATATAGCTATGTGTGTGAACCTGGCCTTGTTCACCTATGTTTATCTCCTGCAGAAAAAGTCTTTTGCCATTCAGTATAAAGGACTTGTGTTTCTTAGTATTGCTTTTTTGGTGGTCTTCCATTATATGTTGGCCAGCCGGATAGCCATTATCACGCTTTATTCGGGTTTTCTCATATTTGCCCTCTGGCATATGTTCAAGGCCCGGAATTACAGGGGGGGTGTGATCCTGATAGGCTGTTTGCTGGCCGGGGCCATCCTGATGATCAGATTCCTCCCCAAAACGATGAATCGTTTTAAGGAGTTGAACTATACCACGTATCAGTTTTCCAGTCATGGGGTGGAAAGCCATTATAATATGCCGGTTACGCCGGATCAATGGAATGGGGCCAATATACGGCTGGCTATCTGGAAATGCGGGTGGAGTCTTTTTCTCCAGCATCCGCTTTTGGGTGTGCCGTTGGGAGATAAGCAGGATCAGTTGATGGAAGTGTATAAGGAAAAACATTTTGATTTCGCCCTGGAGTCAAGACGGAATACACATAATAGCTATTTGGATGTACTTGTCAACCTGGGGATCGTCGGTCTGGTGGTCTTTTTGCTGGGTTATATCATTCTCCCGCTGATGGGCTGTTTCCGTAAGGCGGCGTCCGGCACGATTGATGGGTTGGGGATCTTTATCATTCTGGCCTTTGCCATTGCCATGATCACGGAAAATTGGATGGATCGGAGTATCGGCTGTATCATGTTGGCTTTTTTTCTGAGCCTCGTGAGCGCCTGGAAGAGAAGGACGCCTGTCGCCTGAGTATAATTGAAAACTATTATGGTTACAATCCTCGACAAAGAAGGGTATGATACACTGCGGGTCATTTCAGATGCGGATAACTTTAACAAATGGATGTTTGATACCTTACGGCCTTATATCCGCGGAAAAGTGCTGGAGGTGGGCAGCGGCATCGGGAATATATCAGGACTGTTGTTACAGACACAGGATAGTGTTGTTTTAAGTGACCTGTCTGAGGATTATACTACTATTCTTCGCAGGAGATTTACGGGACATCCTGCTCTTTGCGACACGTTGGTCATGGACCTCAACGATCCCGCGTTTGGCAGGCGTTACGCCTCCTGGGCCGGCAGCTTTGACACCATCGTCGCGTTAAATGTCATTGAGCATGTAGCTGATGATCAGCGGGCCATCGCCAATTGTGTCGGGCTGCTGAAAAAAGGCGGACGCCTGATAGTGTTGGTACCCGCCTATCAGGCTTTATACAATCGATTTGACAGGGAATTGGGGCATTGCCGCCGGTACAAAAAAGCGACATTGCGGGAGCTGGTCGGTCCGCATTGTACAATAATAAAGACCCGTTATTTTAACCTGGCGGGGATTGCAGGCTGGGTGTTCTCCGGTAATATCCTCCGAAAAAAGATCATTCCGGAGGGGCAGATGAAGTTATTTAACAGACTGGTCCCTTTTTTTAAATGGATGGACCGGATGAGTTTCTGGCGCTGGGGATTGTCGGTATGGGCGGTGGCGGTAAAGGAATAGCTGAGCTTAGTGATTGTCTTCCATATAAAGCTCGATAGCTTTATCCGTGTCCCCGAAAAACTCCAGCCTGCCATGTTTCATAAAGGCGGAGCGGTTACAATATTTCTGGATCGTATGCATGGTATGGCTGACCAGGATGACGGTTTTCCCTTCTATCCAGGAGGATTCAAAGACCTTTATCGCCTTTTCCTGGAATTTTACATCTCCTACGGCAAATATTTCATCGAGGAACATAATGTCTGCTCCTGCATTGATGGCGATGGAAAAACCCAGACGGGCCAGCATCCCTGAGGAAAAGAATTTTATTTTCCGGTCTACAAACTCTTCCAGTTCGGCAAATTGGATGACCTTATCAAAGATGGCATCTATCTCCTTTATTTTTAACCCCAATACGGAGGAGGAGACATAAATATTCTCCCGGGCTGTCAGCTCATGGCTCATCCCCACCCCTAAATTCATCAACAAGGTACTTCCCTGGATGTTGATGTAACCCGTATCGGTGGGATATACGCCCGCGAGGATCTTGGTAAGCGTGGATTTTCCGCATCCGTTCCTGCCGATGAGTCCGATACATTCTCCTTTTTTTACCTCGAAGTCCATGGTCTTCAGGGCTTCCACCCGGGAGGAACGGGGAGGGTTAAAAAGATTAAACAGCCGGTGTTTTACCGTATTATGGCTGTCTTCTGTGACATGAAAGGTCTTGCTGATATTTTTGGCTTCAATGGCCAGTGTAGCATCCATAGTTATAGTTTTTCCGCGGCTTTTGATCCTAATTTGTTTAAGAAAAGCAATCCTATCACCAAAAGCAAAATAGCATAACCAAGATCAAAGCCCAATAGTTGAAAATCCGGATGGTGACCCTGCATCAATACGCTCCTTGCATTGATGATGATACCTGCGATAGGATTGAGGTATTCAAAATAGGGCAATGCATGTTTGAAAGTCTCCAGCTTATAGAAAATAGGGGACAGGAAGAAGAGAAAAGAAGTGAACACCGTCCAGATCTGTGTAATGTCTTTTGCTACGATATAGATGGTTGACAGGATAAGGGATATGCCCATCGCCAGCATATAGAGATTAAGGTACAATACAAGGATCCAAAGATTATTAAAAGAAAGACTGTGACTGCCTCTTTCAAAGATGTTATAGAACAGGAAGAACATGATAAAATTGAAGAAAAGACCGATGCTATTGGCCAGCAGGGTGGAGACATAGATCTCCAGCTTATTCATGTTACTGTATTCGTAGAGGTATTTCTTTGTATTCAGGATCTGTATGGTGCCGGCGGTGGATTCTACAAAAAAGTTCCAAAAGATGAGCCCAATAAAAAGATAGGAGGCGAAAGAGGGGATGTCATTTTTCAGGATGATCTTGAAGGCCACATAATAGATGCTCATGTCCATGATGGGCTTTAGCAAGGCCCAGAACAACCCCAGCTTATTCTCATAATAGCGCAATTTGAACTCTATCCTGGCCAGCAGCCATAGTCTTTCCAGTTTATTTGATCTTCTTGACCAGTCATTGAGAATGCCGCCAATCATGGTTAGCTTTTAAAGTTTTTAATCCTCAGAATGATGTTTTTCAATTTTTCATTCCTTTTAATAAAAGATTTCAGTTTTAACAGGAGAATGTGCTGACCTGCGGCTTTTGACGTCACGGACACCTCAAAGGTGGGGTTATCGTATAAAAAGCCAGGTCCATTGGCATTCAACAGGTTAATGATTTGAGCGGCAAATTTAGCATAATATTTAGCATGTTTTTCAGCAATGTATTTATTTGAGTACAGCAGTTTTTCCCGGGTAATGTTCCTGAACATGCTGCCCTGACGGACCCTATAATGAAATAATACTTCCGGCAGTACAACGCCATTAAAGCCATGGGCCAGCATACTGACAACGCTTTCATAGTCTTCCAGGCCATAATCCACGGTCTTATCATTTAACCCGCCGGTAAGAAAGGCGGCTCTTTTATATACCAATCCGCTGCTGTTAACGGGATTATGAACCAGCGCATAGGGTGGCTGCGGCGTAAATGTAGCCCAGATTCGGCTGCTTTCCTCAAAATATTGCACCCAGGCCCCTGCAAAAAATACATTCTCATGTTGCTGCAGGGCAAGAATGGCTTTTTCGTAGTAGGTGGGGGCCACCATGTCATCAGCATCCAGGAATGCGAGAAAGGGGCCGGTTGCGCGTCTGGCTCCCTCATTCCTTGTTAACGCAAGTCCTTGATTTTTATGATGGATGACCTTTACATTTTCGGGCCAGCTGGTCTCTTGTAACTTTTTAATGCTGTCCGCATCCGTACTGCCATCATTTATGATGAGGATCTCCAGTTGTTTATAGGTGGAGCTGAGGACAGATGCTATACAGGCTTCAATATAAGCCCCCATATTATAATAAGGGATGACGACAGAAAGGAGGCCAGGTTGTAGATCGGGGTTTATTGTCGGAGCCGTTATCGCCTGGTATGCCTCCTGGTATAGAAAGGGAAATGACCGGGTTTTGCTGGTTGTGACGGAGTTTGTAATTTCCTGGAGGATGGCTATTTTTTTAGCCCTGATCACCTCGAAAGCATAGTTTTCACGTATGCTTTGACAGGCATTTTTACTGATCCGTTGCATCTCCTCTTCCGGGAGGGACAGGATCTTTTTTAACTGGCTGGCAAAGGAGCCCGGCGCCTTGTGATCAAAAAGAAAGCCCGAAACGTCGGCTTCTATCATTTCCCGCTGACCGCCTTGTCTTGATGCCAGGACTATTTTTCCCAGGCTCATGGCTTCCATGACGACATAGGGGAGATTGTCCACGATGCTGGGTACGAGGATGACATGTGCGTCATCCAGGTATTCCTTTATTTGCCGGGGTTGTATCTTGCCATGCAGCCGGAGGAGGCCTTTTTCGATGTATTTGGCGTATCGTTTGCTCCCCAGCTGTCCCATCGTCTGCCTCTCCGGATGAAAGACAATATCGGTACCGCCTACGATATGCAGGGCATGTTCGAAACCGTTATCCCAGAGATCTTTAAAATAGGCCAGTAATTCAAAGCTTCCCTTTTGGGGGGACAGCTTGCCATAATAGACTATTTTATTGGAGGTGACTTTTGCAATGGGGACGGGCTCGATATCTGTTGTCTTTGTCTGGTAAGGATTGGCCAGCACGCGGGTGTCCTTGTCGGAAATATCGATATAACGCTGGATCTCTTCCACAAGGAAATGGGTAGGCGAGATCAGCAGATCGGCCGCCTTGATGGCTTGTTTCTCCATTTCTCCTGTCCAGAAGTCAGGGAAACGGAAAGTCGGGACCCTATTGTATTCCAGGTAGATGAAGGCGGGGCTGTGCAGCGTGAGCACGATGGGAATGTCTTGCAGGAACGGATAACCCAGCTGTTTGAATTGGGTGAGATAATAGGCGATACCCAGATAGTCCTGTGCTTCGATGACATCGGGGCGGCCTTCTTTTTCGATGAGCAGCCTGACCATATCTGCAAAGGCATAGCTAAGCCGGGCTGTATATCCCAGGGAACTGTGCAGCCCATTCCTGTTGCTGTTAAAACGGATGAGCTGTATGCCCGGTGACCCGGCTGTGTACGCATGGTCTGTTATGCTGTCATCGGGTATGAACACGGTGACAGCGTGTCCCGCGGCTGATAGCATCTGCGTCGTAAAATAGCAATAGGTGCTGATGCCTCCGCCATGAAAAGGTGGATATTCCGTTGTTAACAACCAAATATTCAAGTATCGTATTTTTTTACATTGTCGTCAAACAGTGAACGAAAGGTGCGTTTACCCATCAGGACTTTGATGAGGTGTCCTAATTGTTTAAACCATAAGGGCAGGATATCATATTCATAATGATAAAAGTCCGAAATTTCCTTTACCTTTTTCCTGTAACCGCTGTTTGGCTCATTGTAGAATGAAAAATAGCTTTTTAAAGAGTCAAGATCTTCTTTTAGCAGGCCCGTCTCCACCTGTAGTGTTTGCAGCGTGCTCCTTGCCTGCTCCTTCCCGCTCAATAGGGAGTGGATATAACGGGCATCTTTCAGAAGCGCTTCTTCGGTGGTCTCCAGTCCTTTGATCAGTTGAAGGGCATATGATATGGAGGGTGTCTCAAAAAGGAAGCTGTCCGGAAAGGGGGGAATGCCTTTAAGATAAGCGTTGTAAGCCTCGATGGACTGGGCTGGGCTGGTTGTGTCCGGGGGCCCGATGTATTGCACCGCCCCGGGTAGGAAGCTGGTGTATCCTTTGTCCAGCTGAACAATTTGTAGCTGATCATAGCCCTGAGCTGCCATCTTTTTCTGGAAAGAAGTAATAAAGGGTGTTCCTTCCCTGGAAGTTTGGGAGAAGAGGAACGGTATGTTGAAATCCCTGATAAGATATTTATGATCAAATATGAACGGGATGACATTATTGATGAAGCGGTCCTGATCGGCCGGATCATTGGTTTCCGCTGGGGTTACCAGCAAACAGAACGGCCCTTTATAATCTGTCTGTAATAATAACCGGTAAACGGTATTTAGCCGGGCCTCGTCATTGCCGGATGCCTTAAATACCAGGCAGGTATTGGAAGGCAAGGTCAAATCTTTCAGATCTGCCGGATCTGCGTGTTCAACCAGTATAAATATTGAATTTAACATAGTTTATCAGATACCTGTGATTTTATAACCTTCTGCATTGGCCATCAGGGAAAAAACCCTTTCCCACGCATGGATATTTGTCCCGGAGGTAAAATCCAGTGCATTCCCTCTCTCAAGCCCTTCGCGGATATCCAGCGGAGCGTTGGCGGTAAAAAATTTCGTTAATATACCTGTTTTGATCCAGAATATAGTCCCTGCTGCAAAATTATAGTTGGTTAGGTGCATGTTGAAAGCCTTGATGTAATGCAGGAGGTTTTCTTTGCTGGTGCAATTAAAGCTGGCATTATCCGGGTCATATTCGTTCTTTACAAATTCTTTGGACACGATGACGCCTGTAGCTGTATCCTGTTCAAATGTCTGGAACAGCTTTGGCAGTCCCTTTTCTTCAAATACCCTGAACAGCTTATCCCGCCAGTCTTTTCCGGTGGGTGTGTGGGGGCTTAACTTATCATGTACGATAAGCGTATAATCGGAATTGATCCCGAGCTTTATCAGTGCATTTATCGCTAAGAGCTTTCCCCCGATGTCCCTGCCTACGGAAGGCGAGGAGAGTATGATGGAGCCTGGGAAGGCCTGCTTAAGGACCCGTAAAAAGTATTTATCATGGAACAGTGTGGTAGAAAGATTGAAAATAAAAGTACAGGGATAGTTTTTTAGCGCTGCCAATTTCGACAAGAAATAATAAATGCTGGAGGGATAATAGAGATGGCAAATGGCGCTGATATGGGGGCTTTTATTTACCGGGGTGGTCCCGCGGTCATATACATCCACCAGGGCATCGAGGATATCATTTACCGGGTAGTTTGTCTTCAAATCAATATATTCCAGCAATTGGGGTAGCCCTTGTAGATTTTCCGGGTTTTGCAGGACGAGCTCCTTCTTAACAAAAGGGTATTTATAACGGGTGATGAGCTGATGGTAATAATAGTGGGTCGGATTGTGCAGGAACAGGGGATCCATATCGGGGTCCAGTTCGGGGTAAGGAACGAAGGCTTCCCATGTGAGCCCTTCCCGGGCCAGTTCCGTTGTCAAAAAGATCTCTCCCCTTTCGATGATACTCTTTTTTGGAAAATTATTAAAGTCCTGGGAAAAGACCCTTTTAAAGGCTTCGGACAGGAAGGCCTTTCTGGAGAGGAGTACAAAGAAGGATTGGAGATGTTGGCCGCCCTGGTAAGATTCGGTCAAACCCCAAAAGTCGAGTCCGGGTTTGGCGGACATGACGTCCATGATCTCCCGGAGGTCTGTAATCGGGCCGAAGTTGCTGTCATTTGTCAGCAGCAACTGGTCGGTGTCGGCGGGGATAAGGTTATTCTGAACAGCCCATTGCCATGCCCCGAAATCATTTCCCTTATTTTCTCTTTCTTTTATACTGATCCGTGGATTTTTTTGCAGGCGAATCTGGTCCTGTTCCAACACAGCGGAGTTGGAGATAAAGACAATATCAAAGTTAAGGTCAGAAAGCGCATCCAGATAGGTGTACACATATGCTGATATGCTGCCTTTAGGACTAAAATGAGCAAAGAGACAAACGGACTTAGACATAAATTTAACCTATGGGGTTAGCTAAAACATTTCAATTACTTCCCTGAGCTTATCCTTGGCCCTTTTGTAAAGTGTTTCATTGACAGCGGGAAGCTTATCCAGTCCTTTTTTAGCGGTGAGGAGCTGCAGATAAGCGGCTGATGCTTTTGCCGGATCCTTTAGCATTTCATATGCCATTCCTTGATGAAACTTAGCCTGCCAGATAATATCTGCATCGACGATGGAAAACTGGGCAACGATATTTAACCTTTTGCTACAGGAAATAAAGGACAGCATGAAAAAGTGAGCAGCTTTTTCGTAATTCTTTAAATGATTAAGATAGAGTATGCCGCAATAGAAATAAATGATGGAATCGGTAAGCGAGTAATACCTCTTCAGGTCCATCTCGGTCTGGATGCTCCGGATGTCTTCTTCTGTAAGGACATAAAAGCGGGTATTGTCCTGGAGCAATGCTACTGCCTCTGCGTACATTCCAAAATCCACGTATAAGCGAAACAGTCGATAGAAGATGCCTTTTTGCAGTGGGGAGTCCTGTTCTGCCGTTGTATATAAATGCGTATAATAGTTGATGATCTTTCTAAAGTCTGTCTTAAAGATATCTTTATCCGAAATTGTCCTGTCGGAAGCAATGGCATACAATGTAGCGCCTTGCCTTTTGACAATGACGTTCCTGTAGCCGGCCAATGAAAGCATCTTTTTTAGCGACTTCTCTGAAAATAGAATGGTATGCATACCTGGTGAGAGCAGGGCCAGGTCGATGGGTTCCATTACATCCGTGCGTATGGCGTCTTTATCGGGCGTACTGAGGAGTAGTACGCCATCACGCTGAAGACTTTTGTGGATGTCTGCGGCAAAGGATACGGGGTCTTCGATATGTTCGATCACTTCCGTGGAGATGCAGAAGTCGTATACGCCATTTCCATCACTTTTGAAAAAATCACGGATAATGTTTAGTCCCAGTATTTTTTTCCCCTGGGCGCCGTAGTCTGAAGGCTCATAGGCCGTCATTTCCTGTTTATGGATCTGTTCCAGGTAATGCGATACGAATCCGAACCCGCATCCTATCTCGAGGCCTTTTTTGGCACCGGGTGCGTAAATAGAGACAAAGTTTTCTGAAATAGTGGCGAGTGATTCGATGCCTGCACAGGTTTCCAGGTAATGTCTTATACTCATTTCGCTGGTCAGCCCGTCTACGTAGTCGGGTGTTGGAAAGGGGTCATAGAACCAGCATCCGCAATCGCGGCATTCGCTGAGTGAGTATGGTTTACCGGCATATTCGAAATCTCGGATATGCGATGTAATGCTTTTGGATTTACAGACGGGACACGACATTTTATTTAGTTTTATTGCGGATGAATTGACCGAGCCGTTTGTACCAGCCCGGCAATACATCATATTCATGATAATACCAATTGCGTACATATTCCTGCCTGTTGTTCTCGTCTACTACTTTCTTATGTCTCAGACTGAGGTGCAGGCCTTTTTTCTTAATCTTTATGGTTAATAACTTATGTCCCGAGAGTATTTTAAATACCTGGCCTGTTTTCTTATACCACATCGGGAGGGTTTCATATTTTTCGTGGTATTCACTAAGGATATCGAAGAAATTATAAGGCGTGGCAGCTGATGGGGCGGCCCTGAGATCGGAGATATCGATGGTGTTGCCTATAACAGGCAGGGGCGTGCTGTTGATCAGCTTTTCAGGATAGTTACTCAATTGAATGATAAAATTTAGAATGTTGGCTTCATAATTCTCTGTGTGGCCAAAAAACGCCGTCTGTTCCCATTGAAGGCTGGACAGATAAGGGATGACTTCGGAGGAATAAACCAATAAGATATTAAAAACATTTCTTTTTACTGTGACGGGGGGATAGTTTCCGCTGTTATCTATTATTTCATCGATGGTTTTTTCGGTTAATGAATGAAAATACAGCAGATATTCTATGCCGGTCTCCTTTTGGAAGAGGGTTAGATAGGAAGGACCACCTTCCTTTAGCAGGGTGCTTTGGGGGAATAAAATAAAGAAATTGGAAAACAGGGGGCTATGGGGGTCATGGAAATAATGGAAAGCATAGCTGGCAGTGTTTAGTGGTCTTCTTTTTAGGATGTGTTTTATTTCAGTTAGCGATTTGACCTGGGTGATGTGATCAAAATTATAACCAGCGGACATTAGTGGAGCTTTCCATAGATGCAGTACATGATTTCCGATATTCAGCCCGGGGTTAACGATTAATTCCCGTTTGATGAACGGGAATTTTAAAAGTGTAATAAGCTCATACCAGCATATAGAACAGGGGTTCAAAAAGTTGTTGAAGACAGCTGTAGGTGACTGTAGCAGGTCATTCCATGTGTTGAAAAGGACGCCGGTTTTAAGGATCTTCTTTTTGATGAGGTCCGTTGGCAATTTTTCCCAATCTGACCATACCTCGTATTTGAAGCCTGCTACCAGCAGTTCCCGGGTCAATCTTATCTCATAGTTATATACTATTTCCTCTTTGGCCACATATAAAAGGAGGGATTCCCAGTATTCCTTCCAGGATTGGCTTGTTGTGACCTTATTTGTAAAATAGAGAAAGAAGCTTTGCAGGTGTTCTTCCCGCTGGAGTGATCTGGTGAGGCCATAAAAGTCATGGGAGGCTGTTGTGCATTGCCGGATGATGGGCTCCAGGCTGGTGAAGGGGCCGATCACGCTGTCATTGGCCAGCAGGATGCCGGAGAAGCCGGCTCCATACCCTGTCATGGCCAATGCTACGCGCCATGCGCCAAAGTCCACGCCCTTGTTCTCTTTTTCAATGATAATGGAGCAGGGTTCCGATAATTTGTCATAACTGGATGGGCTGACAGGGCCGGAGCTGATGAAGATGATGGCTAACCCTGCGGCTGCCAGCTTTTCGAGATAATAGTATACATAGTCCGGATGATCGGAAAACGATGTATAAGCGGCAAAGTAACAGACTTTATCTTTATCTGTTTCTTTGCGATGAATTATTTTATAGGCGCCGAATTGCTGATCTATCCCCTCTGAAGGAATAAATTTGTCATGCATAGCATATTAAGTTAATTGCTTGAGGAACCTCGATAATGCGGGTTTCCATTCGGGCATGCTCCGGATTGATAATTTTTTAAGATTATTATTTTCCAGTACCGAATAAAACGGCCTCTTGACAGTAACGGGGAAATCATGTACGCTGGCGGGGTACAAAGGTGTTTTTAATTCCATGATCTCCCATATGGCTTTGGCAAATTCGTACCATGAACATTGGCCTTCGCAGGTCATATGATAGAGGCCATATGCTTCTTTTTTCAATAGTTCAAGCGTCATTTCTGCAATGGCGGATGTAGGGGTGGGTGTGAGTACTTCGTCGTTTACGACGCGTACTTCGGGCTTTTCTTTTGCGAGTTTTAGCATCGTGGTTACGAAGTTCCCGCCTTTTGCACGACAGGGGACATTGCCGTAAATGCCGGATACGCGTATTACATAGGGTTTTGATGCGTAGGCCAGGGTGAAATTCTCTCCCGCAAGTTTTGTAGTGGCATATACATTCAATGGGTTACATTGATCTGACTCGATGTAAGGCTTTTGTTTGTTGCCGTCAAAAACATAGTCGGTGCTGTAATGAACGAATCGGGCGTTAATGTCCGTGCATACTTTTGCCAGGTTCAAGGCGCCTGTACCGTTTATAGCAAAAGAAAGAGCGGGATCTTTTTCACAAAGTGGAACGTTGTGAAAGGCTGAGGTGTTTATTACAACATCAGGCTTCAGTTCACTCAAGACCTGTTTGGTGTTGTCGAGATCGGAGACCTCTATATCGCTGTGGTTAAGAGAAAATATTTCGTGTTGTGCTGAGAAGACCGTTTTGAGGTCGGATCCTAACTGACCATTGGCGCCGATGATTGCTACTTTCATAGTTGGTTTTTGCCGGGGGCTATATTTTTTTAAATACCTGGATATTATAGTACATGGGGTTGTCGAAATCGCTGAATTTGTCCAGATTTTCAATCAGGTTGTCCAGGATGCCCTGTACATCGTGTTTGGGCTTGAAGCTCAGCATGTTGATGGCCTTTGCGTTGCTTACTTTATAATTCCGGAAATCTTTGACGTTCTTGATTTGGAGTCGGATCTTTTTGCCCAGTTTTTTCTCAACAGCCTCTTTAACGAGGTCCCCTACTTCGCCTACGGTATAGTTACCGCTGGAGAGATTGAATATACCGGTGATTCCTTCTGCGCTTTCGACGGCGCGGATATAACCGCTGACGGCGTCTTCGATGCTCAATATGGGGCGCCAGATGGAGGGGTTATTGATAATGATCTCTCCTTTTTGTAAAGCCGTTTTGAGCATGGTATTTACGATGAGGTCCAGTCTCATCCTGGGGCTGTAACCGCTGACGGTTCCTTTGCGGAAGCAGATGACGGAGAAGCCTTCTTCTGCCATTTGCATAACGGCCTGTTCACCCTGTAATTTTGAGATGCCGTAGGGGTAGTTTGAAACGGCGGGTGCTGTCTCATCATAGAGTTCATTTACGGTGTAGCCGTAAACAGAACAGGAACCTGCGTAGATGAATTTTTTTACACCGGCTCTTTTTGCGATGTAAGCAAGATAGGCAGGGCAGGAGGCGTTGAAAATGAAGTTTTTTGCAGGGGAGAACTCAGCCATCGGGTCATTGGAAAGTCCGGCGAGAAAGATGACCTGGTCATATTCTTTAAGGTCATCCTCATGGAGATCAAAAATGTCCTTTTCGATGATCCTGGTGCCTTTGGGTAATTGGTTTCCGAACCATAGAAGGTCCAGTACATCTACTTCATAGCCTCTTTCCTGTAATTTTGGTACGAGGGCCGATCCAACATATCCGGCGCCGCCGGCAATAAATATTTTCATGTGCTCAAATAGGTTTGGCGGAAATTAAAATATAAGTTTTGGAAGATGATTAATAAGCAAAAAACCTGGATTCCGGCTTTTTGGACCAATCTGCCAGCGTCTGGGCTACTTCGTCCTTTTTGCTAAGGATGGGTTCTTTGACGGGCCATTCGATGCCAATGGCGGGATCGTTCCATAGAACGCCTGATTCGGCCTTATTGCTATAGATCCCTGTACATTTATATTGTATTTCTGCGGATTCGCTTAATACACAAAACCCTCTTGCGAACCCGGCGGGTGCATATACCTGTTTGCGATTTTCTACGGATGCTTCTACGCCTTTCCATTTACCGAAGGTAGGGCTGCCTACTCTTATATCTACGGCTACGAGGAATGCGGTACCCTGTGTTACGCGCATTAACTTACCCATCGGCGGTTCCCATTGGAAGTGAAGGCCACGAAGGACATTTCTGGCGGACTTTGAGTGATTGTCCTGGACGAATTCCAGGGACAGTCCAAATTCGGTGAATTTGTCTTTTCTATAGGTTTCGGTAAAAAAGCCACGATCGTCCTTGAATATTTCCGGCGTAATGATTAATAAGTCTCTGATCTCGGTTTTTTCAATACTAAACTCCATAAATAGGTTAGTTAACGATGATAATTTGAATTTTTGTAAAGATATATGACGGGTTTAAGCCCAGAAAATCAGGCTGCTAAAAGTAGGTTAAAGTTACGGGGGTACTCCCGGTTTGAAACGACCGAAAAGAGATGGGTGTTTTTCATAACAGACAGGTCTTTTGATTTAAAGAAAGTGATAGCAACATTTTATGGCGCATTTGTTATATATGAATAGTTTATTCATTATACTGCTCCAATTATCAAAAGTAAAGATTCTTTGTAAATCAGTTATGTTTTTTCCGTATTACTTTTCCCAGTCTGTCCCTGATGACGCCCGAAAAGGACCGCTCTTCATAGGTTTCGCGGTACCATTGGATGTACTTTTCCAGCTGTTCTATTTTTTCGGTTTTGCTTTCCTGTTCTTTTCTGAGCTGATCGATCACGGAGGTGCCTGTATTTTGCCTTACCTTGAAATTGCCATGTGGAAAAGCCTTGCCGGGTAATAGGGTTACCCATGAAAAGTATTTCACCTCGAGTTCCCGGCAATTTTCGATGTGCAGGGGTGAAAAGGGGAATATAAGATTTATGAGTTTGCTTACCAGTGCGATCAGGTTTTCCGGTGTGCCTTCTGCGGGTAATGCATAGAATGATATTTTATCCAGCGTATAGACAATTCCCCGGAAAAGAATGAAGTAGAGGGGGATATCCTCTTTACAATACCATTCCTGGTCAAATATGGTCGGCTCACCTTCTTTATCAATGATAATATTGAAAGGGGTCAGGTCCAGGTAGGCTCCGGGTATGACCATATCCCCGGGTGCGGAAGGGGTTGTGTCGGTTGCAAGGGCATGGCCTTTCAGGATGTCATAATATTGGCGGGCCCAGGGCGCCAGTTCCTCTACGGTCCAGCCCTCCCGGCTTACAAGGTCCGTTGCTTCCATTGCCAGGAGTCTGCCAAAGAAAAAGGGTTCATTTTCCAACCGGTGATAAATAGGTGCTCCTTCTGACCGGAGGTCTGGATACAGCTTATTCCTCATGACGGTGATATTACCTGGACCCGAGTGGACAAAGATGTTCTCCTTGCAATAAGGCTTTTGCCGGAAACTGGTGTAGGTAAAGGCGATCTGGGATGGCTCTACCATTGCGGCTATATCGGTGGGGGAAGCAACTACCAGGAATGAATTGGAGAGGTCCTGTAATAATTTATTCTGGTAGAGGGAGTTGGCTACCAGGGAGGAAGAAAAGTGCAGGTCATAGGACCGGTCTTTTTCGTGTATGTATTTTTCGTGCAGCAGGCTGAGCGGGTTGAATCCTTCTACCTCAAATGCTTTTTCGGTGAGGATGGTATCCGGCAATTTATAATCCGGAAAAGGGTATAGGAATTCTGTGTTGGTATACCCTGCGGACAGGAGCATTTCTTTTAATTCGGTCTTACCGAATGTTACAACGGTGGAGTGGTCATATCTTCCTTCTATGCCAAAATAAGGCTTACCGATATGATCTTCCGGCGCCCCGGCCCAGTACTTCAGTCCTATTTTATTTTCGATGGCGATGAGTAACCTGCCACCGGGCAGCAACATTTCCTTTATACGGCGGAGCATTTCAAAGGGTGCGCTGGTCCCATTTACGAACAGGTTGCTATATTCCAATACGCCCACCAGTGTGATGACCTCGAATTTTTCGTCGGTATGGAATTCATCAAAGCTCTTATTGACTACCTGGACCCCCGGGAGATCGGTGCAGCGCAAAGCCGTGATCCGGGATCTTCGTTCACTCCCTTCCAATGCCAATACATTACAGCCTGATTCTCCTAAAAAGCGGGTGATGGCGCCACAACCGCTGCCGATCTCCAATACCGACTTGCCGGCGAGCGCTGTTGCAAAGGGTCTTATAAGATTGGCACGCATGGGACTTAGATGGTAAAGAGATGACCAGTCCCGGATACCGGCTGCTAATTCCTGTGATCCTGTAGCGAGGTTATTAGCGTTTGTGAAGAGGGAAATCAGATAATTTTCTTCCTCATCCCCATCGGAATAATTAAAAACTTTCATTAAAAACAGCAATTAGTGGTACTTGTCCGCTGAAACGAGTAAAGGGTCCATACCGGGTAAATAAATCGTTTCCTGGTGTAGATGTAGATAGGTTAGACCATAAGTCTGAAAAGGAGTAGGTGTTCCTCGTTGGTAGCGGTAGAAAGTTAGATCAGGACAGTAGTAGATGAGCCCCTAAGATACAAAATTTATTTTCACTTCCGGAATAGTTTCTGCCGGATGGTGCCCAGCAGGCTTCTTTTTTCGAAAGTGCGTTTGTACCATTCGATGTCTTTCTGATAGGTGCTGATATCCTGGAGCAGCTTATTGATCAGCTGTCGGGTGCCTTCATTGGTCTGTTTGCATTCCTGCAGCTGGTTCTCCAGGCTGAGTATACGGGAGACTTTTTCTTCGGATGATGTCTTCAGTTGGTGCAGCTGTTCGGCCTGATCCTGGATAGTAGCCTGTTTAAAAGCTATCTCTTTTTCAAGATAAGCCCTTATCTCATCCAGCCTCTCATGGATGGATTGCAGCTCAAGTTCATTATGCCCGTTCTCATTGATCACTGAATACATTTCTGTAAAATTATAGGGTTTCATCATTAAATTATCATCAATAACGCCCAATTAACTCTTATATAGGTCACGATAAGAGGCAAAGGTGGACCTTACATCGAACTCCTGGAGGCAATGCTGACGGGAATATTCTCCCATCACCTTTAGCATATCCTGGTTATTATAGTATTGTAAGATCTTTACAATGGCTTCATCTTCATTGCGAAAAAGATTCCCGTTGAGTCCTTTGTTTACGATGTCCCGGTTGCCTACACAGTCGGTCAGTAACACCGGTTTTTTAAGCGACAGCGCTTCCAGTACGGAAAAGGGAAGCCCTTCAAACAGGGAGGTGGACAGGTAAAGGTCGGCTTCGGCGATAAGCCTCATACTTTCTTCCGATGACAACCAACCTGTAATAATGATGTTCTTTGATGTCAGTTGTTGCCGCAGGATGCCATCTCCTACCCAGCAGAACTCAAAATCGCTGAACTCTTCGAAATAGCGGGCGATGGCATTAAAGAGTGCCGGATTTTTTTGGTCCTCGATCCTTCCGCTGGTGACTACCCGGAATTTAGGTGGTCTTGCTGTGGGGCTCAGTTTTGGCAGAACGCCACCGGCCACCTTTGGCATCACGACCAGCTCATTGGTATTTCGTTTGGTGATCAGGGGGTTGCTTTTACTCTTTATGAGATCCTTGCGGATAGCCACCCCGTTATTAATATTCACTGCATTAATTCCCAGCGCTTTATAAGCCTGCCATTCGGAGGGGGAGCAACAAACCACCTGTCCACCAAAAACGGATCCCAGCTTTTCCAGTTGTTTGTACAAATAGTTGGTGAAGCGGGTGCCTTTTACAAGGAAGGGCGCTCCGTTGGGTGTATAGATGACGGTGTTGATCCCGGCCATTTTACAGGCTAGTCTGCCCAGGAAACCACTTTTTGAAGAGTGCAGATGAACAGCGTCGATGCTAAATTGCTTTTTGAGCCGTCTGAGGATGTTATATAATTCTATAAAAGCCACCGTGTCCTTTCGGAGACTTATCTCTCTTTGAGCTGATTTCCAACGGATAAACCGTACATTATCCTTGGGAAAATGTTGCTTTACCACGGCGGATTTCATCACCTGTTCACGTTCACCGTGTACGATGATATGCAGGTCCTCTTGTAGATTTTCCACAAGAGATCTCACAAAAGTGGCGATTCCGGAAGCAAAGGGTTCAACAACGTGTACGATTTTCATAGATAATAATAAATAAGGTATATAAAATACATTCATATACATTCCTACGGCAAGCGCTTGTTTCTATGTATTTTATGAAAAGACCCTGATTATTTGGTCTTTTCTGATCTAATTAACGCTCATACGTTTAATTCCGTATGTCATTCTTTTTATACCTAATATTGTTTTATAAGGGATAACCATTAGTATACGCAATTTTAATACCCCTATCAGGCTGAATATCCTGCTTTTTCCGTAGTCTTTTACCACCTTCATCCTGCTCTTTAACTGCTCTTTACGAAAAGAAAGAGATAAACCGTTGGGGTTTATTTCACAGGTGACAAGATTTTCTGGTAGAACCGCAGCCTGGCCTCTGTTAATGATTTCATAAAAGAACCCATAGTCCTCTGCGTGCGGATAATGTTCGGGGTAAACGCCTGCCTTTTCTGTCACGGTGGACCGCCACATGACCGTGGGATGGATAAAAATATTCCTGAAGTGCATACTCCGGAATATCTTTTTATGCTCAGTAGGGGTGATATATCTATAAGAATGCCCCGTCGAGAAATCTTTAAATACGCACCAGCTTCCTACGAGATCTATCACCGGGTGGGCATCCATGTATTCCACCTGGCGGCTGAAACGCTCCGGTGCACAGAGGTCTGCGCAATCCAGTCTTGCTACATAACGATGATCGTTCTTTTGTGAAAGCCATTCCAAACCAGTATTCAGCGCTTTGGTTATTCCTTTGTTAACGGGGAGGCGTACAATGTTTACAGATACTGAAGAAGCGGTGACGGAGACAAGATCCTCTTCGCGCAGGGGTTGTTTACTCCCATCATCCACAATCAATACGGCGTACCGGTTGTGGTCATAATGAATACTTTCCAATGACCGAAGCAGTCCGGAAAGGTTGTTATAGTAGGGGATCAATAAGTAAAAGTCAAGGATCGGTTGTCTGTGTTCTTCCATAGGCCATTCAGTTTACAAAGATAATTGCAAAAAGTCTGCCGTGCTAACTTAATGGATAAACGCGTCGTTTAGGACCATAAGCGTGTCATTTTACTCTTCCATACGAGGGGAAGAACATAGAAAGTAGCTTTTTTGAATTAAAATGAGATTAAATTAAATGTATTGTGAAAATTTGTTTGATATGCAACGTTTTAAAAGGGCATCCTGTCTAATGAAAAGTAATTTGACATTTGCATTTTATAACTTCTTAATATAACTGCAAATTGTTAATGTATAACTAATTAGGGGAAATAACCCCTTTGTGGTAGGCTTCTTGTAAAAAGAGTTATATAGCTTTGCGGATCAAAAGATTCGCTTTGGCATACACTAGGTAAAGGAAAAATTTCGTTATTCTGGTTTTAGTCAATATTCGGAGAACCAAATCCTTAGTTTCAGCATGCGCAGTACCATCATCGAAACGACGAGTTATTATCAAAAGCACTGGGATAATGGGAGATCAATGGAGATCAACCAACAATGGCAGCTTAACAAAGGATACTTCTTTGTTAAGCGTACAATGGATGTCACGATAGCGCTGTTTGTCTGTTTGCTTATCTTTCCCTGGCTTTTCCCTATTATTATAGTCCTGATCAAACTGGATTCAAGAGGGCCTGTCTTTTTTAAACAGCAAAGAGTTGGCTTTTTGGAGGAGATCTTCTCCTGTTATAAGTTTCGTACGATGTGTGTGAATGATGCGGCAGACACGCGTCAGGCGGTTCGCAATGATCCCCGTGTCACGCGTATCGGTAAGTTTCTCCGTAATACGGGACTGGATGAATTGCCGCAGTTTATTAATGTGCTGCTTGGTGATATGAGCATTGTTGGCCCCCGGCCCCATATGCTGAAAGATTCTCAGGAGTTTTCAGAAGTGGTGGCAGATTATAAATTTCGTCATCTTGTAAGACCCGGTATCACGGGCATGGCCCAGGTGCGGGGTTATCGTGGTCAGGCTACTACCTTCCAAAGTATTTTCCGCCGTTACCAGTGGGATGCTTTTTATGTTCGTAATACCAGCTTTATACTGGACCTCCGGATCATTTCAGAGACGGGTCTTTTGATGCTGAAATCTGTTTTTCAGAAAGACAAGCCGCTTCCCGAGAACAGTATGACCAGCGCCCAGGAGTCCTCTTCCGTCGATGCTGCGCGGAAAATAGCATGAAAAGTACCATTAAGGCCTCCAAAAACACATAACGGGCCGGTTATGCCAAGGTAATTTTGTGCTGTACCAACACAAGCATATTTATGTGTGCAGCTCATGATCATCATCGTCCCGGTCTTCTTGCCGGTGTCTTTCGTAATAAATGTTCCCGTTGTCGCAGGGGGGATCTCTTTCTCTATCATAATCCTTATGATCTCAGACATGTCGTATCTATGGCGGAACGTTGTCCTGTATGTGGTCAGCCCTTTGAAATAGAGGTGGGGTTCTGGTATGGGACAGGTTTTGTCAGCTATGCCCTGGCTGTCATTGTCAGTGCCGCCAGTTTTATAGCCTGGTTGTTATTTATTGGTATGTCGCTGCAGGATCATCGTCTTTTCTGGTGGATGGGGGTTAATGCCCTTTTATTGTTGTTGTTGCAGCCGCCTTTGATGAGGCTTTCGAGGACAATATGGTTAAACTTTTTTGTATGGTATGATCCTGAGTGGAGGGAGCATCCTGTTGCGACTGCTCCTGAGCGGAGTAATGCTGAGGTTCGGAATGATTGGTAAGATTATATCGCTTGTAAATATTGCGATAACTGATCTGCTTTCGAGAAAGAATAAATTGGCAAATCCTGAACTTTTCCGTTCTTTCCTTTTTGAGTTTTTGAAACAGCTTGCAAAATTTCAATGACCTGGACGGAAGCGTTGGTAATTAATAGAGGGATGTTATTTTGTTGAGCCCACTTAACTTGTTCTTTATAAAATTGATCTGCAAAGGAGCGGGACATAAAATCCACGTAACTAAAGTCAAGCTCAATTTCCTTTAATTCAGTATGCCTTGAATTCAGTGAGTCGAAAAGATGAATGGCTTCATCTCTTGAATCAAGCGTATTCGCAATGGATGATTCTATATTTATTGTTAATTTGGACATGATTGAATCTCTATGGTAACAAATATAATATCAAATTAGTTATAAAATCTTTAATTATCTAAAGGCTTAATTTTCGTAATAATCGGAAGGGTTAAACGGTATGTCACCAACATATGGAATTCTCAATTGTACAAGCGTGCCCTTCCAATAATAATCGTCTGGAATTTCTATAACTTCTTCTTTATCAACTGTTTTTAATAAGAAGGCTTTACCCGAAAATAATAGATATTTACCTTTCAGGCCATTGACCAGCATTTTCTTGGAAGTGCTAATCCCATACCCTCTACCTTCATTTTCCGGCCTTTCTTTAGTGCTTTTTCCATTTGCTGCATTATTAATTGCGAGCTTATCGGTCGTTATGTGATTTTCTCCTTTTTCCTGGTACGTGCCTAAAATTGTAACTCCTGTATCAGCGACACAAATGTCGATGAAGTTTTTTGAGGGAAAAAATTGTGCAAATATAAATCCTCTCTGTTCTTTGGAATGATCCACGATATTATTTACCGCTTCATCCAATAAGTACATGATGCCTGTTAAAAAGCCTCCTCGTAAATTCAACTGTCGGATCAATAAATTATTCAGCATACTTGTGAATTTATCACGAATGGCAGTGTCTGCCTGGGCCCGAGTAGCCGGGAAATTAATAATAGGGATATAAGTCTTGCTATTATACTGACTTAACACAGATTCATAATCTTCGCCTGTAATATTTTCGGGTTGTAGACCACCTTCGAAGGAAATTAAATTCAGATACTTCCGAAAAGAATGATTTGTTCCGTTATTGCGGATAGTTATTTCCCTTTTTTTGCCTTCTTCACTTACCAGAAGCATAAAGGGAAGCAAAAAGAATGGATTGAGAAAAGAACAGGAAGTCATATCCAACTCAATGGTTTCGCCTTGGGGAACGTTACGGATTTTTCCCATAATAGCGAAAAACCAGCTAAAACCGTCGCCAAAATTGTCATTAATGCGAGAAGGAATTTGAATAACTGTCATTGTACGAATTTACATTTATTTTTTTCACGAAGGTTTCCTCACCCCGCCCATCCTTCCCGATCCAAACTTCTAAATCGTATCGCCTCCGCCAGATGTTCCGGCCGGATAGTCTCACTCATGGCGAGATCGGCGATCGTCCGGCTGATCTTTAAAATATGGTCATGCGCCCTTGCCGACAACTTAAACTTGTCCATCGCAGCCTGCAGTAATTGCTCTCCGCCCGCATCTATAGCGCAAAAATGCCGCATCCGTCGGCTGCCGATCTGCGCGTTGCAATAAATGCCCGCGTATTTCATATCCTGTGGGTTAGCCGTCTGTCCCAGATGTTCATATCGCATCCGCTGTACCTCTCTTGCTGCTATTACTCTTTCCCTTATCCGCTGTGAAGATTCTCCCCCCTGCTGCGCGGCCAATTGTAAATAAGGCACTGGCACCACTTCCACATGGAGGTCAATCCGGTCCAGCAGGGGGCCGGATATTTTATTGAGATATTTTGACACCGCTCCCGGTGGACATGTGCATTCCCTGTCCGGATGGTTATAATAGCCACAGGGACAGGGGTTCATAGAGGCCAGCAGCATAAATCCCGCAGGCAGGTCCAGGGACATCCTTGCCCGGCTGATGGTCACTTTTCTGTCTTCCATCGGCTGTCGCATTACTTCCAGCGTCGACCGCTGAAATTCAGGCAGTTCATCCAGAAATAAAACGCCATTGTGCGCCAGCGACACTTCTCCTGGTTGCGGAACACTGCTGCCGCCTATTAAGGCAATGTTGGAGATAGTATGGTGGGGGCTTCGGAAAGGTCGTTGGGTGATGAGTCCCCCGTGTGCCGGGAGCTTCCCGGCTACGCTATGAATTTTGGTGGTTTCCAATGCCTCCTGCAGGCTCAGGGGTGGAAGAATGGAAGGTAGTCGCTGGGCCAGCATGGTCTTACCTGATCCGGGTGGACCAATGAGCAGGGCATTATGGCCGCCCGCTGCACTGATCTCCAATGCCCGCTTTATGTTTTCCTGGCCTTTTACATCGCTGAAATCCAACCCGGGCCCTCCGGGAATGGGTAGATGATGTTCTTTTGTCCGGCTCACGGGTGTGCGAGGGGAGGCCGGATCATGAAAGAACCGGATCGCTTCACGGAGATGGGAGAACGCAAATACGGGTAATCCATTTACAACGGCTGCTTCCTGTGCATTTTGTTGGGGAACGATGAGCCCCTTAAAACCTTCCCGGTGTGTCTGGATGGCGATGGGCAGCGCGCCCTTGACGGGAAGGATGCTGCCATCTAAGCCTAGTTCACCGATGATGACATAATCTTTTAAGGAAAGAAAAGGGGTAAGCTGGTCTGAAGCTGCCAATACGCCCAGGGCAATGGACAGGTCAAAGGCGGCTCCCGACTTACGGATACCCGCCGGCGCGAGGTTGATCACCAGCCTGGTCCGGGGCATGTAATAACCACTGCTTCTAATAGCGCTTTCCACCCTGGGTATACTCTCCTTTACCGCATTGTCCGCCAGCCCTACCACAAAGGTATGCAGCCCCTCGGTCACGTTCACTTCAACGGTGATGGTGACGGCCTCTACTCCATATACAGCGCTGCCAAATGTCTTTATTAACATGACGATAAGGTTCAGCTGATGAAGCTAGAGAATAATTTTATAAAAAAAGTGAAAAGCTGTTGTGTGTTTCACGCTGATGTTCCACGGCCTTATAACCTTTCCAGCATGTCCACCACCTTCTCGCGTTTCAGGATCAGGTAGCCGATGCGGTCATTGCTGATACCCTCTTTTAGCTGGTAGCTGAAAGCCAGCTGATCTTCTTTTACGGCTGTCTCGAAATAGCGGAACGTAATATTGGGGAAGACTTTTAATTCCTCTCCTATTTCATAAAGATGGGTAGAGAGGATGAACAGGGAGCTGGGAACTTTTATGAGTCCTTTGATGACGGCTGTTGAACACTTCATGGCATCCTGTACATTCGTGCCTTTGAATAATTCGTCTATCAGCACGAGCCATTTTTTCTTGCTGCTGATCTTGTCCAGGGTATTGCGGATGCGCTGGACTTCATTAAAAAAGAAGCTCTCTCCTTTGGCGATGTTGTCCACGACGTTGATATTACTGAGAATACCATCGAAGCCGCTTAGCCGCATCTCTTTTGCCGGGACGCCCATTCCCAGATGCGCCAGGAATATGGCTACTCCCACGGCCCGGATAAAAGTGCTTTTTCCGGCCATATTGGCGCCCGTGAGAAAAAGGAAATTTGTGGTCTTGTCCAGTTTTATATCATAGGAGACGGGCTCCGGTAATAACAGGTGGTACAGTGCGCGGATGTCCATATAGGTGTCCTCCCCTTCGGTGAACGTGGGAAAAGACAAATGGTACTTTTGCATTGCCATCGCCATGGAATACCAGGCGTCCAGCCGGCAATAGATGTCGATCAGTCCCTGTGCCTGTGTCTTGAACCGTTCCCGGAGGAAGCTGCCGTAATATGCCACCTGGACGGGGCTTAGTGTAAGACCCGGTTCCAGTTTTATAAGCGAATGGAGGATCTCGCCCTCCAGCAGTCTCCGTGTCCTTTGGAGTAATTCCTGGAGGATGGGGGGAGGAGAAGCGTTTTCGGGGACGGGAGGAGAGTCTTTGAGGACGGGAGAAGAGAGCAGTTCTACCAGTTGGAACATGCCTCGGACAAAATCTGCGAAATGCCCTACTGAATAACGGACCAGCGAATAGTCCGGGCCGTGAAAGAGCTTATAGGAAAGGGCGGCCGGGAGATTGTGTCCGGCGGGGATGGGATCGACAGCCGTCTCATAGAAGCGTTCCATCACCATGATGGTGCCGTTGCTGATGGATAAGGGCCATTTGTCTGTTACACCGGCTATAAGGGCGATGACCCGTTGTGTTTGCCTGATGTGATCGATATTGCGGAAGGGGTGGTTGAAAAAAGTCAGCAGCTGATCCCTCCCGCCACGGGTACGCGTGCCATCTAATTTATGAAAGATGGAGAATTCTTCTTCATTGTTGAAAAGAGAAAGGTCCGCATAGGTAGTGTCATCGATTTCCATATATGTTTTTTTCCCGGCAGCCTACAGGTCAAATAGCAGCCGTTGTCCCCATTGAGATTCATCAAAGACCCCATTTCCATAAACCAGGTGTCCGTTTACAAAAGTATGTGTCACCGTCGCTGGAAATTGAAAGCCTTCCAGGGGGCTCCATCCGCATTTGTAGAGGATATTTTCCTTTGCAACAAGGGGAGCGGGCTGGTCCAAATCGACAATAACAAGGTCTGCAAAATACCCTTCCCGGATGTATCCGCGTTCTGCGATCCGGAAACAGGTGGCTACTGCATGGCTCATCTTCTCTACTACTTTTTCCAGGCTGATCCGTCCTTCTTTTACATAGTGCAGCATAAGAGAGAGCGAATGTTGCACCAGGGGGAGACCTGCATGGGCCTTTTCATAACCGCCACCTTTTTCCTCCATCGTATGCGGGGCATGGTCAGTAGCTATCAGGTCCAGTCTGTCGTCCAGCAGGGCCTTCCAAAGCGCCTCCCGGTTATGGGGCGCCTTGATGGCGGGGTTACACTTGATGCGGTTATCCAGCGTGGCGTAATCATCGCTGGTGAAATGGAGGTGGTGTACGCATACTTCCGCTGTGATCCTCTTTTCGGCCAGGGGTAACAGGTTACTAAAAAGCTGCATTTCTTTTTCCGTGGAAAGATGAAATACGTGGAGCCGGCTGCCGTGTTTTTTTGCAAACTGGATGGCCGTCAGGGAGGATTCGAAGCAGGCTTCTTCGTCCCGTATGATGGGGTGATCGGCGGCTGTGAGTGGTCTGTTCCCGGCCTTTAGCCTGTCCAGGTTTCGCCGGATGATCTTCTCGTCCTCGCAATGGGTGGCGATCAGGACCTCGCTTTCCCGGAAGAGCTTGTCCAGCGTGAGATAATTGTCCACGAGGAGATTGCCGGTGGAAGAGCCCATAAAGATCTTGATCCCGCAAACATTCTTTTTCTTTTCATTCGTTTTGAGCGCCTCTTCTGTATTGTCATTCGAGGTGCCCATGTAAAAAGAGTAATTAGCCAGGGCGCTGCGGCTGCCGATGGCGTATTTGTCCTCCAGCAAGGCCTGGGTAAAAACGGGTGGCAGGGTATTGGGCATCTCCATAAAAGAGGTAACGCCCCCGGCTACGGCAGCCTTTGCCTCGGTATAGATGGTAGCCTTATGGGTAAGACCCGGCTCCCGGAAGTGTACCTGGTCGTCAATGGCGCCGGGCAATAAATATTTTCCTTCCCCGTTGATCTCAGTAACGGCGAAGGCGGGTTGGATGCCCTTTGCTATTTTTTCAATACGACCATTTTTGAGTAATAAATCTGCGGTAATGATCTTACCTTCGTTGACTATAGAGATGTTCTTGATCAGGTAATTACGCATAAAGAAAAATTAGATCGCCCTTGTATTCAATATCATCAGCATGCAATTTATAAAAACCATTCTAAGGCACTATATAATTTTAGTGCTTCCTGCCTTTTCCTTACTTGCCGCTTCCTGTCTTTTGTCCGTCTCCTCTTTTGCTCAATCCAGTTTTTTGCCCCAGGGGTCACAATTTGACCATTTCCTGGACAGGATGGAGATCCTGCAGCAGACCGATCCTGAGCTGAACATTACCACGGACCATCCCATCAGCCGGCGTTCCGCCGTCCGGATCGCCACCATTGCCGACTCCCTGTATCATTTTTATCCTTATGATGATATTTACCATATTACCAAAGTCGACAGACAGGCCCTGAGTGCCCTGTTGATGAATAATATCGAATGGGTTACGGGGAATAAAGACAGTTTTGTCAGTAAAAGACCCTGGCTGCATACTTTTTATAAGGATAAGGCCAACTTTTATGAGGTCAATGAAAAAGACTTTTTTATGGCCATCAACCCTGCCATCCAGCAGACCCAGTCCTATGAATCAGGGAATAAAGAGCGTGTTTTTCTCAATTCCAAGGGGTTGACGCTGCGGGGGATGATTGCCGGCAAGCTGGGGTTTTCTGCTTATCTCACCGACAACCAGGAGAGAGGGCCCTCCTGGTTCCAGGATCGTGTCGCGCAAGCTTACGCTGTCCCGGGGGCGGGCTACTATAAGGATTTTCATACCACGGGCTTTGATTACTATGACAACAGGGCGTCCATTTATTTCAATGCCTGGAAATATTGTGATTTCCAGTTCGGATATGATAAGAATTTTATCGGCAACGGCTACCGGAGTCTTTTTCTCAGCGACTACAGCGCGCCCTATCTTTTTCTGAAGTTTAATACCCGTATCTGGAAGCTGAACTATCAGAATATCTATATGGAACTGATCAGTCAGCATTTGCCCGGCGATTACCAGTATCCAAAAAAATATGCCACCATCCACCACCTGAGTGTGAATGCCACCAACTGGCTCAATGTCGGCTTATATGAGAACATCGTCTTTAGTCGTGCGGATCATTATGAGTTCTCTTATCTGAACCCGGTGGTCTTTCTTCCTTCCGCACAGCAACAGACCGGCAGCCCCGACAAAAGTACGGTCGGATTTGACGCAAAGGCCAATATCGGGCATGCCATACAGGTATATAGCCAGCTGCTTTTTAATGAATTTGTGCTCAACCAGATCAGGCATTATTCCCGCGGCTGGTGGGGTAATAAACAGGGATTACAGCTGGGTTTTAAATACATCGATGCTTTTGAGGTAAAGAACCTGGACCTGCAGTTTGAGACCAATATCGTACGCCCCTATACTTATCAGCATGATGATACTGTCTCCAACTACAGTCATTATAATCAGCCACTGGCACACCCGTTGGGCGCCAACTTTTACGAGTTTATTGCCATTGCCCATTATCAGCCGGCCTATCAATGGAACATTGAAGGGAAGGTGATCTATTACAGACAGGGACTCGACAGCGCCGGTGTTAATTTCGGGAGCAATGTGCTGGAGAATTACATAACCCGTCCCCGTGATTATGGCTTTAGCATCGGGTCCGGTGTGCCGGCCAAATGTCTTTATCTTTCCGGGCTGGTGTCCTGGCAATGTAGGGAGAACCTCTTCTTTGATCTGTCGGCTGTCTATAGAAAATATTCCGTCAATGATCCTTCCAATACCTATCACAGTTCCAATTCAACTACGATAACAGGAGGTATAAGGATCAATATGTTCAGAAGACAATATGATTATTAACCCTCGAAGATAATCGAGAAGATGACCTGTCTTGACTTGATCTTGTCAATCACATTGGAATATTGAAGATTGGGGTCCCGGCTATGGATATTCTTGATCCCTTCGCTGAACTTAAGCTCGGGTGAGAGGATAAATACGGGGAAATAGAACTGGAATCCCAAACCGGCTTCCACGCTGAGATCTGAGGGGCTCAGCTTGACAAGATTTTCCGCCTTGCGTGCGGAGGAGTTGGAGGCCAGGTCATACCGGTAGTTGACGCCTCCCAGCATATAGACCCTGAAATTGCCGATGCGGTCCGAAAGGAATTTTAGCTGTGCGGGAAAGCCCAGCAAGAGGGATTGGATCTGTTTGGTGGCCAGCTGCTGTTCACCATCCGGCGGATAATTGACATGATATGCAATGCTGTTGCTGCTGAAAATAAATTCGGGAAAGGCGAATCGAAATTCAAGATGATTGACCACATGAAAAGTGAACATACCGGATACGCCAAAACCTCCGCTATTTAAAGGGTTGACATACAGTACACTATCACTTGCCAGGAATTTGGGATGGGCGCTTACCTGTAAATGCGAATTATCGTATAAGAAGCCAATGCCGAGATAGTATTTTTTGCTGTCGTGATCCGGCAGGTTTAGATAGTCCCTCAATTGAGCAGACAGAAAACCGCCTGGTATCAGCAGACTGCATAAAACAATAAGGAGAAAAGAGATCCTTCTTTTGGGCAAAAATGGATTAAAATTCATAAATTACTTAAAATCAATAGATTACTGCCGCCTAGGCAGCCATTAAACTTTGAAGGTAGATGTGATCGATAGGCGTGATTTTAAGTCCTTTGGGGTTAACGGCAAAAGTGTTGATTAATTGCCGTTTTGCCCATTTTTTATGAAGATCTTAGGGCTTTTGGCCCATATAGATGGTACAGATCCCAAAGCTAAGTCTTTGGAGGCGGGTTTGGACGTACCCGCTTTTATCCAGTATGGTTTTGAAGGCTTCCCCCTCGGGGAAGGCTTTTACCGAATCATTCAGGTATTGGTAGGCTTCGCGGCTGCTGGAGATCATCTTCCCTATACCTGGCGCCACCAGTCTGAGATAGAGATTATACAACTGCCGTATACCGGTGGTCTTTGGATGAGAAAATTCCAGCACCACTAACCGGCCGCCGGGTCTTAATACGCGTAACATCTCCTTTAGTCCCTTTTCAAGATCTTCGAAATTCCGCACGCCAAAGGCCACCGTTACCGCATCAAAGCTGTTTTCGGGAAAGTGGAGGGCTTCGCTGTCTCCCGTATAGAGGGTGATGAGTCCGTCCAATTGCTGCCGGGTGATCTTTTGCCGTCCAATTTCCAGCATTCCCGTTGAAATATCGACGCCTACTATCTTTTTTGGGGAGAGGTAGCGGCTCATCATAATGGCCATGTCACCGGTGCCAGTAGCCACATCGAGGATCTGTTGCGGCTGCAGGTCCTTTAGTCCGCGGATGGCCTTTTTCCGCCAGTAGATGTCGATGCCTCCGGAAAGAAATCTGTTGAGAAAGTCATACCGGAAGGCTATCCTGTCGAACATATTGGCAATCTGTTGTTTCTTGCCCAACTCAGAGTCCTTGAAAGGGACGATCCTGTCATGTGTATATTCTGCCATGCGGGGCAAAATTACATCATTTATTATAGCGTATCTTGCAGCCCGAATGTTTAATTATGGTTATTAATTCCTCTACATACGTCATCAGCAGTCCTGATTATACCCAGTGTCCCGCCCCTGACCGGCCTGAGTATGCCTTTATCGGGCGCAGCAATGTCGGCAAGTCTTCGCTGATCAATATGATTTGCAATAATGAGAAGCTGGCCAAAACGTCCGGCTCTCCGGGCAAGACCCAGCTGCTCAACCATTTCAATATCAATGACGCGTGGTATATCGTGGATCTTCCGGGGTATGGCTTTGCAAAAGTGTCACAGTCAGACAGGAACAGGTGGGCACAAATGATTGAGAACTACCTGCGTAAAAGAGAAAATCTCGTAAATGTCTTTGTCTTGCTGGATAGCCGTCACAGCCCTCAGAAAATAGACCTTGAGTTTGTGGACAAGCTGAGAAAATGGGAGGTTCCTTTTTGTCTTGTCTTTACAAAGGCGGACAAAGAGAACCAACGCACGGTCAGCCAGAATGTCAAGGCTTTTCTGGACACTATGCGCCAGACCTGGCAATTCCTTCCCCAACACTTCATAACCAGCTCAGTAAAGAAAATGGGCCGGGACAAGATACTTGCGCTGATCGATGAGATGAATAAGGAATTTAGAGAAGAAAAGGATAATTGATCCTAAATATCAAAAACTAGTGGTAATTTCATCCAGTAATACAAGGCGCTCACAAAACTAACAAGTAGCAATTGTCTTTTCCCCTTTTACAGGACGAATCACATCTCATCAGTCTGGTCTCGCAGGACAGTGAATACGCCTTTACCAAATTGTATGACCATTATCGCCCCCTTATTTATTCTGTTGCTTTTCGGATGTTGAGATCAAGGGAGCTGTCAGAAGAGATCTTGCAGGATGTCTTTGTCAAGATATGGTTGAAGAGGGGAGAGCTGTCCGAGATAAAACAATTTCGCAACTACATCTTTTTCATGGCCCGCAACCTGGTATTTGACAGGCTGAAGAAACAGGCTTATGAGTCGCATCCCCTGCCCACTACAGACACGGGTCCCTTTATATCCGACACGGATAATCGTCTTCTGCAACAGGAATATCAGTCCATTATGGACAAAGCCATTGATCAGCTGACGGATCAACAGGCTTTTATCTATCGCCTTGCAAAAGTGGAAGGACTTTCTCATGAAGAGATCGCCGTCCGTCTTCACATCAAGCGGTCCACGGTTAAACGTCATGTTTCCGATGCGCTCCGGGCCATTCGCTTCTATTTGAAAGAACATCCCGAGCTCTGTATGGGCGCCGCCTTTCTGCTGTTGTATATTACAAAATAAAAAAACTTCGGTTTCTTCTACATCCTTTCCTTCTTTCTATCGTCTTTATTGTATAACCCCATCCTTAATTAAAAAACTATGCCTGACAATCAAAGGCTTAATTATTTATTGCACTTATATCTCCAGGAGAAGATCACCCTGGCCGAGGCGGAAGAGCTACGCATTATGATCAAGAGTGGATATTATGATGATGAGGTAAAGGACATCATCGATGCCGAGCTTTTTCTGGAGACAGGTGAACAGGATGTCTCTCCCCTGAAAGCGCAGGCTTTGCTGGAAAAAATATTTGCTGCTGAAAAACAGGCGGAAGCGATGTTGCCTATGACGGACCCTGTACGCCGGAGGAGTCGCTGGTGGCTTGCTGTAGCCGTGCTTTTTATCGTAGCCCTTTCCTTGTTTTGGAGACAGCATTATAGAGGACATTCGACCCTTGCCGTGCAAGCCGGCGGTAGGAATAAGCAGGGAGATGTACATGAACAACAGCCGGCAAACCCAGGCCGATTCCTTCAATTGCCTGATGGCAGCACGGTCTTGCTCAACGGCGACAGCAAGCTGAATTATGATAAAGATTTTGGTGTTACTAATCGTGAAGTAACGCTTTCGGGTGAGGCCTATTTTGATGTAAGACATGACAGGCTGCCGTTTATCGTACACACGGGTAAGGTAAGGACCACCGTGCTGGGTACGGCATTTAATATACGGGCGTATAAAGATCAGCACGATATAAAAGTAACAGTGACCCGGGGAAAGGTAAGGGTGGAGACGGACAGACAGGTGCTGGGCACCATTGCTCCTAATGAGCAGATAGCTTTTAATACTACTACGGATGTTTTCCATCTGAACCGTGTAAACGCGGACTCCGCATGAAACGTCTGATTAAAGGTGGGACAAAAAGCAGTCTCCTTCCAAAGGAGGACCCTGGAAAAAAAATCATAGTTTTGGTTGTTTTAAAGTTTCACCCAAATTTTAAAAACACAGGTCCTGACCGGTTGCACCCGGTCTGAACCGCACCCTCTACGCGAGTAGAGGGTTTTTTAATCGCAGCCATTGCCATTGATCACTACCTGGTCATTGGGTTGCTGGGTGTAACTGGATCCGGTCACACCACACACAACGGTCAACACCTGTTCCAGCGGTTCGTTATCGGAAAAGCTG
>Ga0206926_1031_pt1 | contig 31625 bp, 29 predicted proteins | sample Alteio_BWOrgHeat_59_FD_152955 | JGI IMG/M metagenome (GOLD analysis project Ga0206926, IMG submission 152955) | Enriched cells from forest soil in Barre Woods Harvard Forest LTER site, Petersham, Massachusetts, United States -... | ecosystem: Environmental > Terrestrial > Soil > Temperate forest >... | reverse complement strand
TCTTTTGATGGATTTCTGCTGCTCAATTTGTACTGTTAAGTTACGATTTGAGATATACCGATTCCAAATTTTCAGGCCATTCGTTGTGCACCTGTTAAGCACATAGTTATGCACATCGGCTGGAGGGAGGCAGGTAATCCTGCGTCCGGGGAGGACCAATTGGGCGGATAGTGGCCCTAAAGCGGTGATTGAATGGACGAAGCGGGTATGGTTTAGATATATATATTTTTGGTAGCTTGCGGAATGAATACTGCCTATATTATCGACTCTATTCGTACTCCCATCGGCAAATACGGTGGCGGTCTTAGCAGCATCCGACCTGATGATCTGCTGGCTCATGTGATCAGAACATTGTTACAGCGTAACCCGGGTATTGATCCGACGGCCATTGAAGATATTATCGCCGGGGATGCCAACCAGGCGGGGGAGGACAATCGCAATGTCGCCCGTATGGCGGGGCTGCTGGCTGGTCTGCCCGTGACGGTGGCGGGCAATACCGTGAACCGGCTTTGCGCTTCCGGTCTCCAGGCTATTATGGATGCGGCGCGGGCTATTATGTGCGGGGAAGGGGAATTGTATATTGCAAGCGGGGTAGAAAGCATGACACGCGCTCCTTTTGTCATGGGCAAATCCACCCATGCTTTTAACCGCAATGCGGAAATATTTGACTCTACGATCGGCTGGCGTTTTACCAATAAAAAGCTGGCGGACAAATATCATCCTTATTCCATGGGGGAGACGGCGGAGAATGTGGCCAAACAGTGGAAGATAGGTCGGCAGGAGCAGGATGCTTTCGGGCTGGCTTCCCAGGAAAAGTATTTCACAGCGCTGGCGGCGGGTAAATGGGCGGGGGAGATAGCTCCGGTGGAGGTATTGGGGGGTAAGGATGAAAAGATCTTTTTTGATAAGGACGAGCAGCCGCGTCATACTTCTTTGGAGAAGCTGGCTGCTTTGCGACCGGCCTTTATAAAGGACGGTTCTGTCACGGCGGGTAATGCTGCGGGGATCAATGACGGGGCCGCGGCGATGTTGCTGGCGAGTGAGGCTGCGGTGAAGAAATATGGTTTGAAACCGGTGGCGAAGATCGTGAGTATGGCGGTGGCGGGCGTGGACCCTGCGATCATGGGGATCGGTCCGGTGCCTGCAACGCAAAAAGCCCTGAAAAGAGCGGGGATCACGGCCAGGGACCTGCAGCTGATAGAGCTGAATGAGGCTTTTGCCGTACAGGCGCTTGCCTGTATCCAGGATCTGGGGCTGGATACGGGTGTCATCAACGTAAATGGTGGTAGTATTGCGATTGGTCATCCGCTGGGAGCCAGCGGGGTGCGGATCTCTACTACGCTGTTGCATGAGATGGGTCGCCGGGATCTGCGTTATGCGCTGGCTACCATGTGTGTAGGGGTTGGGCAGGGTGCGGCTATTGTATATGAGAAATGCTAGTGGGGGGAGACTTTTGGCCGTATACGATGGGCCGGGGCGCGGACGTTATAATGCTCTCAAAGCTGAAATCATGGAATTTCGTACGAAACTGGTGGTGACCAGGAGGAATAAGCGGGCGATCGTGGCCTATATCGGGCTGGGGATCGCGGCGTCCTCGCTGTTGCTGCTGCTGGTGCCTTCTCTGAATGATTATATTCCCTATGTTTTTGGGATCGGTATTGCGGTGGTGGTCATCGGGGCCTTTATCGCCCGGGGTGATCTTATGGACTATGGTCTATCCGAGGACGAGCTGGTGGTCAGTCCGGCGGGGATCTCGGTGGGGTCTGTTCATTATCCCATGAAGCTGATAAGCGATATGGATTTTAATGTAGAGGCGTATGAAGGACTGTATGTAAATGACGGCGCGATGATCTCGGGGAGTAAATCAGACGGGATGACGAATCAGCTGATCTTTAAGTCTGGCGGAGCGAAGATCACCTGCGGGTTCTTCTTAAGCAGTCCGCAGCATGTGCAGCTGCTGGGGGTGGTGTTTAATGAGTTTTATCAGCTGCGGATACCTTTTATAGAACGGAACCGGCATACGCAGACGTTCATGTTCCAGAGATTGACTGAACGCGATCTGGAGGAGTTTAAGAAGAGATATAATAGTTGAGCTATCCTGAATGGCTTCCGCTACAACCCACAAAAATAATCATAGCCTCGTTCATACCAATAGTCGGGGGGACGTTGATCACTGAAGTAGATGTTGCTGATGCGTTTTAGGTTTTTTACACCATATTTAACGGGGATGATCAGGCGCAGTGGCTGGCCGTGCCTGGCCGGCAGCGGTTGTCCGTTCATTTCATAACAGAGCAGGGTCTGGGGATGGAGGGCGCTGGCTGTGTCGATGCCGACGTAGTATGCTTTGTCGGGTGTGCTGAGGCCGACATATTGTTTTGCGGTCTCTGCATGCAGCTGGTAGTGATTGACGAAATCGCTGAAGCGGACCCCGCCCCACCAGGAGACCTGGCTCCATCCTTCGATACATTTAAATTCAAAGATAAATTCTGTTTTGGGCAGCTGTTTTAGTTCGTCGATGCCGATGGACAGGAGACGGCCGTCCGCTGTAGTGACATTGAGTGTCCATGCGGCGGGATCGAAGTCCTGTGTGCCGAGGCCTACGTCGCCGTTAGACCGGACATTGACGGCTGCGGCGGACCTTGGAAAAACTGGTGCGAGGTGAGCGGGGCTCAGTGCATGTTTGAAGAGACCTTCGTCGGCGTGGAGACCGCGCCGGAGGGGTTCCTGGACGCCCTGTTGTTTTTCGTGGTCCTTTATGAGGAACCAGAGTTTGCCTGCGCCGAGTCCGAACAGGGTGAGGCCGGCAAAAGAGACGAGGGTGCGCCGGCGGGATTGTTGGTGGGGATTGAGGGGGACGCGTTGGCGTTTTGTGGGGGATGCGGGGATGGGAGTTGGGTCGGTGTATGCGGGCGCCGGGGTTTCGGGTGTGGATGCGAGAAGGACGGAGGGCATGGATGCGGCTGCGATGGGTAATGATGGGGGGCCAAAGACAAGTGCAGGGTCGGGGTTGGACAATGCAGCGACGACGGGTGTGGACGCGTTAGGCAGGTTAACCAGCTCGAACCCGGCGACCATGGCCCGGAAATTATTCCAGCCGGCGAGGATGACCTGGACGATGTGGATGACAAAAAAGAGACAGTAACCGAGGGTCAGGATAAAATGAATGACGCGGGCGCTGCCGTAGCCGCCAAAACACCAGGTGATCCAGCTGAACTGTACGGGTTTGTAGATGGCCAGGCCCGTTAGGAGAGAGCCCAGTCCCATGATGATGATGGAAGTATAGGCGATCTTTTGCGCGCCATTGTATTTCAGCTGCGGCGGGGCGGTCTTGCGGATATGCAGGTCGTGCAGTACCGTCAGCCAGGCCTCGCGGAAAGAATGTTTGTCGGGCACGAGGTATCTCCATTCCCCGGAGAAGATAGTATAGGTGACATAGAGCAGACCGTTCAGAAAGAACAGCCACATAAAGACAAAATGAAAGGCCATGCCTTCGGCCAGCCTGTAGGAGAAATGCATTTTTTTATAAAATGCTTCCGGAAAGAACTGGAAATAGATGGTCTTGCCGAGATGGACCTTGTACACGTCGTTGGCCCAATAAATGAGCATACCGCTCCAGATCATGACGGTGAGAACGGGAAAATTGATCCAGTGGAACCAGCGGATGGCCAGTGGATGTTTCTCTACGATCTTTTTCATGACCCCTGATTTTTTAGAAAGTTACGACAAATCAGGGATGGTTCAACAACTGCAGAAAGGCGCGGAGACTGTTGGTTGACTTGTCCACCAGCTCTATATCAAGAGCCGTTTCTATTTCATTATTGTTCTCCAGGAGACCGGAGGAGAGACTGACCCTGTCGATCTTTTTTAGGGTATCCAGGAAATGTAAATGACTTTCAGACTCGGTGGGTGCGGTGGTCCTGAGAAAATCCGAAATAAGGCCCATATTGAGGACTACGCCGACAGGACTTTTTTTCATCTTGTCCGTAACAAAGCCGGTGTTGCGTCTTTCCGCGCTGAAATAGCTGTCCGCCAGCTGTTTTGTATTGCTTACAACGAGGATATTATCTTTCAGGGTATAGGCACCGCTGTCCTTTAATAATTTCAGCTTATTGTTGATGTTGAATAAAGCGATGGGATCATTGATGGTGACCACATAAAAGAAATCAGGCATTTTGGAGGGTGGATTGCTGCTGGTGGGGGCGGCGAGGTTAGCGGGCATGGTGGCGGCGACCATAAAATCGCCTTTTATAGCTTTTGCAAAATCATTTACCGAGAGGCCCAGGGGGGCCAGCGATGTATCCAGCATCGTACGATAGTGGAACTGATCGAGCAGGCTGATGAGCGCGGCGGGATCAAAGTGAAAATTTGCAAAACCCAGCATCTTCCCGGGGATACGCGCGACCAGGTCCGTATTCAGCGGGCGGGTGTTCAGCGCTTTGTAAAGGGCGATAGTGTCGGGTGGCACGACCGTGATGTTCCTGCCGCTGATCCTGCCTGTTCCGAATGAAAGGGAGGTAAAGCTTCTTTTCCTTAACACTATAAGGGACTGAATATTTGAAAGGGCCCCTGTTTTACCAAACATTTTCGTAAACAGGGACAAAGGATTGTCCTCTGCCGACATGATATGGATGTCCCCACCATCGGAGAATAGCTGCCGGAAAGTCGGATCGCTGGTATAGAAGCTGTTGTTATAACCTTCCAGCAGTCTCATACTTCTTTTTGCTGTCTGCGTAGCATAGGACGAGTCCGTTGGAGTACCAAGGCTGATCGTGATGGTAGCCAGCTGATCATTCCAGGCGACACCTATTGTCTTGTCTCCTGCCGATCTTGCCTTTCCGGGAAGCGGTATGATCTGAAGGTCCGGGACCTTCTGCTGTACAAAGCTGATGAATTTCCCCGAGTCGGAAAGCGGGAGGATAAAGCTGACGTACCGATCTGTGTAATTGGCCCTTATTGTCGTGGATACATACAGACTCCGTTTCAGATCCAGCCCCGTTTGGGCTATGTTCTGTAACAGGTTTTTTACATCCATGTGTGCAATATGACTGATGGGGGCTGCTATATCATCCAAAGAGACCTTGGAAAGGATAATGGGAAGATTGATATGGACGATCACATTGGCGTCGGGATCCAGGCACCGGAAGGCGGGATCGTCTCCCGTGTTTTGCGAAAAAGCCTTGTTGCCGGGGCATAGGAGGGCCATTGACAGGAGGAGGAAGAGCTGGCCGGCGAGGAAAGACTGTCCGGTACGCAAGCGCTGGCTGGCAATACGCATCCGACGGCACTGGTGGCGCCGGTTAAAGAGGGATGAAGAGGACATGTGCTTTTTTCTTTAGCTTGTTGTTTAATGAAGCAGGTTAAAGATGGCGACGAGACTATTGGAAGAGGCGTCGGCCATTTTAAATTCAAGGGTGGTCTCCATGACGTTGTTCTCCAACGCACCCATGCTGAGCGTGAATTTATCCAATCCGTCCAGTACATGTAATGCCTGCTGGAGCTTAGAGGATTGGGAGTTCATGCTACGGATGAACGCAGCCACTGTCTTGAAGTCAATGGCCAGGTTATAGGGGTATTTGCGCATTTGTGGTGTTACGAGATCTGTGCTTCTGCGGCTGGAGGCCGTGAAAAATGCATCGGTCTGCGTCTTGCTGCGGCCGACGACAAGGATGCCGTCACGCAGGGTGCAGCTGGCTTTTAGTTTGCTCAGCATGCTTTCTCCCCCGGCCGTATCTATCAGATGTGTCTGGCTGGAGAGGTTTGTGAAGGCGGCCTGATCGCCGATGGTGGTGACAAAATAGAAATTCGGCATGCCGGCAGGACCGCTGCTGGTGCCGCCTGTTTCTTCCGGCGCCACTGCTGCGAACAGGAAATCACCCTTGAAGCTATGTAAGATATCACTGAATTTTAAGCCGGTCTTTCCGAGCATGGAGTCCACTTTTTCCTTGACCTTGAACTTTTCTAAATAGCCTTCCATGGCGGAAAAGTTAAAATTAACGCTCATCAGCGCCAGGAGGGAGCCGCCGGGGATACGGGCCAGCAGATCAGGATTGAACTGACGGCTCAGAACGGGCGCATAGACGGCCACGGTGTCCTGTGACAGGGGTGTTTTGGCGGTGAAGGTGATCTTACCCACATCGAACCGGAGGGTCATCAGGGTCTTTGTGTGGATCTTGTTCATCGCCTGCAGGACGGCCTGCCCATTGGGAACTTTATTTTTCATTACTTCGACCAGGCTTTGCAGTAAAGCGCCCTGGGGACCCCAGAGATGGAAATCGGCGTCGTCGGACATGCCTGTTTTGAAGAAGGTGTTGGTCGTAAATGTTGAATTGTCATAGCCTTTCAGAGAGGCCAGGCTTTTCTGGATAGCGAGGGTGCTATAGGAAAGCGGCGCGGACTGGATCATGGCGGAGGAGTCCTTTGGCGACTTGATAGTGGTGATCACCACCAACTGATCGTTCCAGGCATAACCTGTATTCCCGCTGGAGGCTACCGCCTGTTTCCCCGAGAGGTGTACGCGGTGGAATCCTTTGCTCTGTTTTTCCACGAGGGAGATGAACTTGCCGGAATCGGTAAGGTGGATGAGGATGGTGGTATAGGTGGGGGCATTGGCGAGGCTGCTGCCCTGTTGGGTGATAAAGAAGTCCTTTTTAAGATCGACCCCGGTGAGGGTGGGATCCTGCAGGATGGATTTCCATTCTCCTGCAGAGGCCTGTGAGAGCATGCCCAGCATGGGATTGCTGAGATCTATTTTAGAAAGAAAGACGGGGAGATTGATATGATAGACTCTTTCTGCATCGGGGGGCAGGTGGCGGAATAATGGATTGTCCTGGGCGGATGCGAAAAGAGACAATAACAGGATGGTTTGGAGGAAGCAGGGGATGAGGTATTTTTTCATAGATGAATGCTTGAAAAGTGTGTTGGTTTGATGTATCGCTAAAGATATATATAATGATCCGTTTTTGCCAATGGGGCAGGAATATCTATATGTTTTTTTTGATGGCAGGCTCAGGATGCTGCTGAGGGGCTGCGGTTCCTAAAAGCCGTATTGCAGGAGGGCGGATTGGGGCATGGTCTGCTGTTCTCCCTTGCGCAGGTCCTTTACCGTGCAGGTGCCTTCTTCCAGCTCCTTGCTCCCCAATATCACGATGAAGGGTATTTCCTTTTTATCTGCGTATTTGAATTGTTTGTCAAATTTGGCGGTTTCGTGATAGAGCTCTGCCGGGATGCCTTTTGCGCGCAGCTGCTGCATAAGACCAAAGGCGGCTTTTGACTCGGCCTCGCCGAGATGGAAAAAAAGGACTTTTGTACCGGTGTGGACGTTTTCGGGGAAGGCGTTCAGCTCTTCCATGACGTCGTAGATGCGGTCTACGCCAAAGCTGACGCCGACGCCGGGGATATTCGGGACGCCGAAGAGGCCGGTGAGGTCATCGTAACGGCCGCCGCCGCCGATGCTGCCCATTTGGACGCCGAGGGCTTTGACCTCGAAAATGGTGCCGGTGTAGTAGTTGAGACCGCGGGCGAGGGTGAGGTCGACGATGAGACGACCCTCCAGTGGAGGGGCGGATTGTAAAGAGCGTTGGGGCTGTGAGTGGGAGGGGACGGATGCGGAGGTGTAGTTTAGCAGGTATTCCAGCTCTTCGATGCCTTTTTGGCCTGTTTCGCTGGATGCTATGAGGGATTGGAGGGTCTGCAGCTTTTCGGTGTTGCTGCCGGTGATATGCAGGTATTTTTCGATGGTGGTTATTTGCGTGTCGTTGAGGCCGCGTTCGGAGAGCTCGGTCTTTACCTTTTCCAGGCCGATCTTGTCCAGCTTGTCGATGGCGACGGTGATGTCAACCATCTTGTCTATGCCACCGCAGACTTCGGCGAGGGCGGCGAGGATCTTTCTGTTATTGACGCGGATCTCGACGGGAACGCCGAGTTTTTCGAAGGCTGCCTGGTAGATGGAGGCCAGCTCTACTTCGTTGAGCAGGGAATGGCTGCCTACGACGTCGGCGTCACATTGATAGAACTCACGATAACGGCCTTTTTGGGGACGGTCGGCGCGCCAGACGGGCTGCATTTGATACCTTTTAAAGGGGAAGGTGAGCTGGCCGTGGTTCATGGCGACGTAACGGGCGAAGGGGATGGTGAGGTCATATCTTAGGGCCCGTTCGGTGAGGTCCTTATCGTTTTTGCCTTCGAGGGCCTTGTCAAAGGCCTTTTTTGCCTTTTCTATGTTTTTTGGATCGCCAAGGCCGTTGTTGAGGATCTTGAAGATGAGCTTATCGCCTTCTTCCCCGTATTTACCCATGAGGGTCTCCAGCTGTTCCATCGCGGGGGTTTCGAGGGGCTGGTAGCCATAGAGCTCGAAGACGGTGCGGATGGTGTTGAAGATGAAGTTACGTTTACGAACGGTGGCGGGTCCGAAATCGCGGGTGCCCTGGGGAAGAGATGGTTTATTGTTGCTGGCCATACAATTATATTATTATGGAGGATCAGATCTTGTTAGGAATACCGTATTTATGAATGATGCGATCGGTGGCGGTGTCGAGCAGCTGGTAGACTTCGTGGTAGCCTGATTCGGAGCCATAATAGGGATCCGGCACCTCCTCGTTGCGGCCCGGGTGGACCTCGTTGAGGAGGAGATCGACCTTTTGGGGGTCGTAGGACTTGCCGGCGATGCGTTTTATTTCGTCGACTACGTCGGGCGCCATGGCATATATTTTGTCAAAGCGTTGAAAATCAGCAGCTGTAAATTTCCGGGCGCGTTGTGCGCTGATGTCGATGCCATGCTGGCGGGCAACTTTTTGCGAGAGGTGGTGGGGGGCTTCGCCGACGTGGTAGCCGTTGGTGCCGGCGCTGTCAATTTCCCAGTCCAGGCCTGCTTCGCGGGCTTTTTGCTGTAAGACGCCCTCTGCGAGGGGGCTGCGACAGATGTTACCGAGACAGACCATTAAGATGCGCATGGGCGCGAAAGTACGCAAAAATCATATTGGCATACCCTTAACAGTGGATGTTATGGAATGGGGCCTTCCAGGCGTCTTATAGCAAGGTCGGGCGGGAATGAACTTACGGTAGATGGGAAATATAATAAAGATTAAATATTTTATATTAATTAGAATTTAATAAGTATTAGAACCGATGCGGATAGTAGTTTTTGATGTTATTTCATTAATTTGCCCGACTGAAACTACTTCGACGGCTGAAAGCCGGCCGGCCGAAGGCCAATAATAAGATTTGTTGCGTCCAGCGGGTATTTTTTAAGAAAACCGATGGACGCAATTACAAACACTCTGATTAATAATGGAAAATGACGCTCCTGACAATCGAAAGAAGCATTATGCTTTCCAGCGGTCGATCAAGGATTATGGTATGGGTGTGATCATTTTCGGGTTCGGGGTATTTATGCTGGCTGCTCCTAAGCTGGGTTATGATTTCGGGGTGGACGATCTCTACCGTTATATGTTTTCCGGGATCTGGCTATTATATGGAGGGTGGCGTATTTACCGCGGGTATAAAAAAAATTATTTCCGCTGATGGGACGATCTCTCCGGCACATATTTAATAAAGGTAAAGGCGCTGTTTCCGGGTTAGCTATTTGTCTGTTTATAAGCGGATGTGGCAGCAACGGGAGCAAGGTCAAGCAGGAGACGCCTACCAGCGGCACGATCAATATCAGCGTGGACGAGTCTTTTCGTCCTGTTATCGATTCACAGATACAGGTTTTTGAGTCTTCTTTTCCCAACGCCAGGATCATACCCCATTATAAGTCTGAGGCGGAGTGTTTCCGGGACCTGGCATCCGACAGCACCCGTATGGTGATCGTGACCCGGCCTTTGAACAGAGACGAGGAAAAATTTGTCACGGACAGCTTCCATCTGACCCCGGCGATGGGGCCTTTGGCATTTGATGCGATTGCGGTCATTGTTAACAACAGCTCCCGGGATTCTGTGTTCGAGATCAAGGATCTGCAGGATATGCTGAACGGGACGGACAAAAAACATTTGCCTGTCATGGACGGGCTTTCTGCTACCAGCACGGTAAGATATGCTATCGACTCGCTGTTGAAGGGGCAGCCTTTGGGAAAAAATGTGATGGCGGCACAGTCCAGTGAAAAGGTGGTGAATTATGTGGCGTCAAATCCCCAGGCTGTGGGTTTTATTGGTGTGAGCTGGATTGGGGACAAGGGTGATCCGCAGAAGCTGAGTTTCTCGAAGGACGTGAGTATTGCGTCTATCCGGTGCACAAGTTGTACAAATCGGACATATGTCAAACCTTATCAGGCAAATATTGCCCTGCGCAGATACCCTCTGGTGCGGACTTTGTATTATATATTAAAGGAGAATTACAGTGGGATTGGCAGCAATTTCGCAAATTTCCTTCAGTATGAACGTGGACAGCTGATCTTTACCAAGGCATATCTCTGGCCGGCCAGAATGTCGTTTCAGATCAGGGACAGCCAGATCACCAATTAAATCCAGATCGCAGCCAACATTTAGAAAACTATTAATTCAGATTTCAATAAATTTACACACATTAAACAGTTTAAGTACATGAAGAATACGATGAGACTTAGCTTATTGGTGGCGGGCGTGTTAGGCATCTGCAATGGAGTCTTTTCTCAATCGGTGGAACAAGGAAAGAAATTCCTGTATTACCAGCGTTATAAGAGTGCAAAGGATGTTTTTGACAAGCTGCTGGCAGCCAATCCCAACAACATTGAAGCCATATACTGGGAAGGGCAGACCCTGCTGGATATGAAAGACTCTGTGGCAGCGGGTGAGCTGTATTCCAAGGCGCTCCAGTCAAATGGCAGCGCTCCCCTTATTCTTGTGGGCATGGGTAATGTAGAGTTGCGCCAGGGGAAGGCCACCGACGCAAAGCAACGTTTCGAGACAGCCATCAGCCTCTCCAAAGGCAAGGATATCGACGTGCTGAATGCTGTTGCCGACGCGAATATCGATGCGCATTCCGGGGATGCCACCTATGCTATCGAAAAGCTGAACCAGGCCACCCAGCAGAAGAAATTCAACAGCGCCGAGACCTATGTGCTCATGGGTGATGCCTATCGCAAGCTGATCAATGGCGGTGATGCCGTACAGTCCTATCAGAAGGCGCTGGCCATCGATCCCAAATATGCAGAAGCGAAATATAAGATCGGCAAGATCTATCTGACGCAGAACAACCGGGAGTATTTCCTGCCTGCTTTTGAAGAAGCGGTAGAGATGGACCCTGCTTATGCGCCGGCTTATTTTGAGCTGTTCTACTACTGGTATTATCATGATGTGAACAAGGCTGCCGATTACCTGGACAAATACATCGCAAATTCTGATCCCGGTCCGGATGTCGAGTATCTGAAGACCGACTATCTCTACCAGACGGGTAAATTCGCCGATGCGAAGACAAAGGCGCTGGGCCTCATTTCCTCGCTGAATGACAAGGTAGCGCCCCGTATGTATAAAATGGTGGCCTATGTCAATGACACGCTGAATGATCTGCCCGGGGCCAAGCAGTATATGACGACCTATTTCTCCAAACAGGATACGGCTGCGATCATTGGCGGCGACTATGCTGAATTAGCGCATATCGACTCCAAATCCACGGATACGGCTACGATGCTCCAGGCGGTGGAAGAATACAAAAAAGCTATTGCCCGTGATACGGTGCCTGAGTTCAAGGCTAAATACCTGGCCAGCGCCATGGAGCTGGTTAAGCGTTTGAAGAACAGACAGGGTATTGCGGATCTTTCCGCTATTTATTACGCCAGCAAGAAAGAGCCCAGCCAGACGGATCTTTACAATTGGGGGATGGCGAACTACCAGGCTGGTAATTATAAGACTGCGGATAGCATTTTCTGTGGCATTTATGAGACCAGGTTCCCCACCGAGATCTATGGTTATCTCTGGTGTGCCCGCGCTATGCAGATGCAGGACGACTCGCTGAACAGCCAGGGGCTTGCGGTAGGGGCTTATGATAAGCTGGCGGCCTTTTCCCGCACCTTTGACTCCACGGCTCATGCTGCCGGTTCGGCGGATAGCACCAAGTACAAGGGACAGGCTATCAGCTCCTATTTCTTTTTAGCAGGCTATTATAATGACGTTAAAAAAGACAAACAAACGGCCATTCTGTATCTGCAAAAGTTACTGGAAATAGACCCAACGAATGCCAATGCACAGCGGATCATTGGACTCCTGAACAAACCTGCCCGTCAGGCAAAGCCTGCAACGGGTGCGACGGGCACGGGCAGTGGCGGAGCTACCGGCGCGGCGGGGGCAGCGAAGCCTAAGACGACGGGGAAATAGGGCTGAAATGACGATTTCAGGGTAAATCTGACATTTATAAATAATAATCTCCGGAAGGAAGACAATAAAAGGGTACGGGGTGCTAAAAGCACCCCGTATCTTTTTTATTTTAAATTAGTTGGAAATTCCACCCGCTGTGTTAAATTTGCTTCCGGAGAAATCACAGTAATCCTTTAAAAATGGACATCTTTCTACTTCAAGCCAATACCCTTTCTACCGGATCCAGCCTAAATAATTCTACCAGTTATTTTCCCATCGGTGTCCAGTTCCTTTTCGCCATAGGCTTTGTCGCCCTGGTACTCGGGGCCACCCATCTCCTGGGGCCCAAACGCAAGACAGCAGAAAAATTACAAAACTTTGAAAGTGGTATCGAAGCCGTGGGCAATGCCCGGCAGCCGATGGCCATCAAATATTTTTTAGTAGCGATCTTATTTGTGCTGTTTGATGTCGAAGTGATCTTTTTCTATCCTTATGCGGTGAATTTCCGTCAATTAGGATGGGGAGGGTTCACAGAAGTGCTTTTATTTGTCGTCTTCTTCCTGGCGGGCTTTTTATATATCATCAAAAAAGGTGCGCTGAACTGGGAAGATTGATGAAGCACCTCCGACGAAGTTCTGAGCGAAGGGCAATAAAAGGATTATGATTGGGTTAAAAGATGTAAGGTTTGAAACCCTCCCTATGATTTGAGTGTTGTAATGGGGGTCACCTTATGTTTAATTTTAAATTTTTTTGATATGTCACGTCCGGTAAGGTTCAACGTTCATCCCATCCAAGCTGATATCAAAGACAATATCAGTCTCGCAGATATGCCGGAAGGTTATTCCGGCGAGGGTTTTTTCACGACTACGCTGAGTGCTGTTGTAGGATTGGGTCGCAAGAACTCTCTCTGGCCGATGCCTTTTGCGACATCCTGCTGCGGGATCGAGTTCATGGCTACCATGGCTTCTCACTATGATCTGGCCCGATTTGGGGCGGAGCGGCTGGGGTTTTCGCCCAGGCAGTGTGATCTGCTGATGGTGATGGGCACCATTGCCAAGAAAATGGGGCCGATCGTAAAGCAGGTGTATCTCCAGATGGCGGAGCCCCGTTGGGTGATGGCGGTAGGCGCCTGTGCTTCCAGCGGAGGCATATTTGACACTTATTCTGTGCTGCAGGGTATTGACCAGGTGGTGCCGGTGGATGTGTATGTGCCGGGCTGTCCTCCCCGTCCCGAAGCCATTCTCGACGGATTTATGCGGATCCAGGACATCGTGGGTAAGGAAAGTATCCGCAGACGTCATAGCGAACAATATAAATCTTTGTTACAGAGTTACGGAATTCAATAATAATGCTGACGAACGAAACAATCAAAGACCGGCTTAAAGCCAAATTTGGGGACGAACTGACCAACTTCGAAGAGCCTTATGGTCTGCTTACTTTTGAGGCGCCGAAGGATCTTAATCTGAAAGTAATGCAATTCCTTTTTGACGATGAGGAGTTGCGTTTTCAGTTTTTAACGGACCTCACCGCGGTGCATTACCCGGGGCAAGGGGACCGGGAGCTGGCAGTTGTCTATCATCTGCACAATCTTGTTGACAATATCCGTCTCCGGTTTAAGGTGTTTACTTCCAGCGGGCAGCCGGATGTTTTTACGGCTACGAAGCTGTATGAGGCCGCCAACTGGATGGAGCGTGAGACGTATGATTTTTACGGGATCAATTTTGTCGGGCATCCGAATTTGAAGAGGATCCTCAATGTGGATGAGATGGAATACTTTCCTATGCGGAAGGAGTTTCCGTTGGAGGATCAGACACGGATTGATAAGGATGATGCTATGTTTGGCAGGTAACCCGGGACGGGTTACGCGCGAAGCGCAGAAATAGGCCCCGGTATAGACAGCATTAGCTGTCGTAGCGGAGAAGGAAACCGGCCCGATCTATAAGTCCGGAAGTAAAAGTGGATATGTAGCGCTGCCAGCGCGTTTCGGGCAATGGCGAGAGTGGAAGATGGCAGCGGTAGTGTTCAGAAAGTGAAAAGTGATGACGAATATCGACCAATAGAATTATTACGGTTGAACGGAGCGTCGCAACGACAGATGAGCAGAGAACTCAAAGCCGACCAACCGCAAAAGACATAAAAAAGACGACTGATCAAACTTTAGACAATGACCACTGATCAACATATTAAGCTACCGGAAGGCAGCATTGAAAGGACCACCACCACGCTGAACCTGGGGCCTACGCACCCTGCCACGCATGGTGTATTCCAGAATATCCTGGAGCTGGATGGGGAGCGGATCGTCTCAGCCGAACAGACCATTGGGTATATTCACCGGGCTTTTGAGAAGCTGGCGGAGCGTCGTCCTTTGTACCAGATAACAACTTTAACGGACAGACTGAATTATTGTTCATCGCCGATCAATAATATGGGCTGGCATCTTACCTGCGAGAAATTGCTGGGGGTGAAGACGCCCAAGCGGGTGGATTATCTCCGGGTCATTATCATGGAGCTGGCGCGGATCTCGGATCACCTGATCTGTAATTCCGTGGTCGGGGTTGACTCCGGCGCCTTTACGGGCTTTCTTTATGTGATGCAGTACCGGGAGCTGATCTATGAAATTTATGAGGAAGTGTGCGGATCGCGGTTGACGACCAATATGGGTCGTATCGGCGGGTTCGAGCGGAATTTTACCAATGCGGCTTTTGAGAAGATTGAGAAGTTCCTTGCGGAGTATCCTGCCGTGCTGAGGGAATTCGAGAACCTCTTCACCCGCAATCGCATCTTTATGGAGCGTACCATCGGCGCCGGTCCTATCGGTCCTGAACGGGCCCTCAACTACGGTTTTACCGGTCCCAATCTGCGGGCTGCCGGTGTAGACTATGACGTACGCGTACATACGCCGTATTCCAGCTACGAAGATTTTCAATTCGAGATACCTGTCGGTTCTACTGGTGACTGTTATGACCGGTTCCTCGTGCGCAACCAGGAGATGTGGCAGTCGCTGCGCATCATCGAACAGGCATATAAGAAGGTCCAGGATATGAAGGGCGCGGAATCTGAGATCTACCATGCGGATGCGCCGGCCTATTACCTGCCTGCGAAGAAGGATGTATATACGAAGATGGAAGCATTGATATGGCATTTTAAGATTGTGATGGGGGAGACGGAAATACCGCCCGGTGAAGTGTATCAGTCTGTCGAGGGAGGAAATGGCGAGCTGGGATTTTATCTCATCAGTGATGGAGGCAGGACGCCGTACAGGCTGCATTTCCGCAGACCCTGCTTTGTGTATTACCAGGCGTATAGCGAGTTGACGAAGGGTGCGATGTTGAGTGATGCGGTCATTGTGATGTCCTCGCTTAATTTAATAGCTGGAGAAATGGATGCGTAATAAACGCTATATTTAGCAAATTTGATTGTTTAAAATGAAGGTTTTAATAAAGAATATTGGTAAAATAAAGGAAGCTGAAATTGATTTAAATAATCAGCTTACTGTATTTTTTGGCCCTAATAACACAGGCAAAACCTATATTAGTTATTGCTTATATGGATTAGGTAAAGGACAACCATTTGGTAATTCAATTAAAAGCATAAGTAATTATATCAATAATAGCTTTGACGATCTATTTAGTAATGGCAATATCCAAATAAACTTAAAAGAAGCGTTTTCTAACAAAAGAGAATATTTACGGTCTAAATTTATAGAATCATTTAGAGAATTTCTGCCTCAATTATTTGGAAATTATACAAGTGATTTCTCTCAATCTATAGTTGTTCCTTCACTTTTTGAAAACCAAGTGGAGTTTGATGAATACCTTGATAAGCTTTCATTTGGCAACGCTACTAGTGTATTTGGTCAAAATAATAATTCTGTTAGATATACAAGCAAACCGGGTGGGGTAGTAGAAATTCAAATAAATCCTAATGCGGTTTTTAATTTGGAGAATAGGCCTAATGTTGTTGATTCTATAAAGTTAATTCTCACTCAATTTACTTTCTCGTTCAATTTAAATTCAAAGTTTTTTATTCCTGCAGAAAGAATTGGTATTGCATCTTTTGGGAAAGAATTGGTGTTAAATCGATTCTCTAAAACTAACTTCCCTACTAAAAACAATGAATTTATTTCTTATTCCTTGGTTATAAACGATGCAATTCAGCAGCAATTTCAAATTGCGAATCTTCAAAATAGGCAAGGAAGTGAAAAGTTTATTACTCTGGCTAATGAAATTGAAAATGAAATATTAAGTGGAAAGCTTATAATTAATGAAACTGGCGATGTATTTTATGATTATGGAAATAATGATAGAACTAATATATCAATTTTAAATACAGCCTCAACAATAAAGTCTTTATCATCTTTAGTCTTTTATTTGCGGTATTACGCATATAGGGGGCAAACCTTATTTATTGATGAACCGGAGGCAAATTTGCATCCTGATAATCAAAGAAAAATTGCAAGAAAACTCGTTAAATTATCTAACCTAGGAATAAATGTTTTTATAAGTACTCATAGTGATTATATAATTAGGGAAATTAACATTATGATTATGTTAAGTAAGCAGTCAGCGCAAATTGACGATTTGATTGAGAAATTCAAAATCTCGAAGGAAGAAAAGATTAGTAGCTCGAAAGTTGGAGTTTATTTTTTCAATAATAATAAAGCTGCCAAAATAAATGTTAGTGATACGGGTTTTGATGCGACGACTATTGACGAAACCATCCTTGATCAAAACCAGGCGTTGAATGAAATTAGATGGACCTTATTTGAAGATTAGGATATGACTTATTTAGAAGGATTTTCTAATTTATTGAATAATAATTTGTTTTTAACAGGTAAAACTCTGCATGGAGAACAAAGTTGTGGGGATGTAAATATAAAAGGCAACTGTATCATTTTGAAATTGGATACTACTGATTTCAAGGATAGAGTTATAAATACAATATTTGTACCTGGAAAAGCAAGATGTGTTTCGGATTTTATAATCTTGTCGGATTCTATTTTTTTGGCATGCGAAATGAAAAGTAACAACGAAGGAAACATGAAAATTCAGTTGAAAAATACAGGGAAAATTATAAATTATTTGATTTCCATGGTGCATGCCCATTTTAACATAACAGTACAATTACCACAATTAAAGTTTGTTTGTTTTAGTAACTCTAATGTAAGCAAGCAAACTACAAGAGGATATAAACTAACCCCAATTGTTTGGGCAGATGGGCAATCATTATTTAGATTACCTTGTAACACCAGTTATCATTTACATCAATTTATTTAAAGAAATAAAAGTGGAATTTTCAGACGATAAGTTAAAAAAGGTTGACGAGATAGTTGCCCGGTATCCCGAGGGCAAGCATAAGAGCGCCCTGTTGCCTGTGCTGCACCTGGCGCAGGACGAGTTTGGCGGCTGGCTGAGCGCTGAAGTGATGGATTATGTAGCCTCGCTGCTGAAGCTGGAGCCTATTGAAGTATATGAAGTGGCGACTTTTTATTCGATGTATAATCTGAAGCCCGTTGGCCGGTTTATGTTCGAGGTCTGTCAGACAGGACCTTGTATGTTGCGTGGCAGCGATCAGATCATCGACTATATCAAGCAGAAATTGAATATCGGAGTAGGAGAGACGACAACGGATGGCCTCTTTAGTCTGAAGACGGTGGAGTGCCTGGGAGCTTGTGGATATGCGCCTATGATGCAATTAGGCAAACATTTCCGGGAGCATCTGACGCCTGAGAAGGTGGATGCCATTATCGAGGAGTGCAGGCAGAATGCGGCTACGAATAATTAGACGGATCGATAATTCCCGGGACAGCATTGCAATCAACCTTGATCTATATGAACAAGTCGCAGCAATTTCATAATACGGTGATGTGGATGCTGGTGTTGGGGACGATCATTCTCATACTGATAGCGGTGATGGTGAGTGAGAAGGCGATCAGGAATATTTTACTGGATGTGGGTATCGCCATGGGATTGGGAGCGTTGATAGAGATCCTGGTCTTTAAAGTGAATCCGAAATGGTTCGGGCCGAAGTCGAAGAACCCGGATGAGACAGACCTCTAGGGGTGCAAATTTTAAAAGAATAGCGCTAAACGGTTTATAGTCATGGGTAGACAATTATTATTAGAAAAAGCAAAAGTGGAAGGTATCCGCACGTATGAGGTGTATCGCCGTGAGGGTGGTTACGCCAGTGTGGAGAAGGCCCTGAAGAATATGACGCCGGACCAGGTGACAGAAGAGGTGAAGAAAAGTGGTCTGCGGGGTCGTGGCGGCGCCGGATTTCCTACCGGTATGAAATGGAGCTTCCTCGCCAAACCCGAAGGAGTGCCCCGTCACCTGGTATGTAATGCTGATGAATCCGAGCCGGGTACGTTCAAGGACAGATTCCTCATGGAGTTCCTGCCCCACCTGCTGATAGAAGGACTGATCGTCTCTTCGTATGCATTGGGCAGCAAGGCCACCTATATATATATCCGTGGGGAATATGCCTGGATCCCTGATATCCTGGAACAGGCCATCGCCGAGGCGAAGGCTGCCGGATTTCTTGGTAAAAATATTTTGGGTACCGGTTTCGACTGTGAAATATATGTACACACGGGCGCAGGGGCTTATATCTGCGGAGAAGAGACAGCGTTGATCGAGTCGCTGGAAGGCAAACGTGGTAATCCCCGTATCAAGCCTCCATTCCCCGCCGTGAAAGGGGTATGGGACCGTCCGACCGTGGTGAACAATGTGGAGACCCTGGCGGCTGTAGTGCCCATCATCAATATTGGCGGTGAAGAGTATGCGAAGATAGGGGTGGGCAAGTCGACGGGTACGAAGCTGTTGTCGGCCTGTGGTAATATTAATAAACCTGGGGTTTATGAGATTGATATGACCATCTCCGTCGAGGAGTTTATCTATTCCGAGGAATATTGCGGAGGGATCCCCAATGGTAAAAGGCTGAAGGCCTGTATACCGGGTGGTTCTTCTGTTCCCATCCTGCCGGCCAACCTGCTGTTGAAGACGGCGAAAGGCGAGACGAGGATGATGAATTATGAAAGTCTTTCTGACGGCGGATTTGCGAAGGGCTCTATGATGGGTTCCGGTGGATTTATTGTGCTGGACGAAGACCAGTGTGTGGTCCGTCATACGATGACACTCGCGCGGTTCTATCGTCATGAGAGCTGTGGTCAGTGCTCTCCCTGCCGGGAAGGTACGGGCTGGATGGAGAAGATCCTGAAGAACATTGAATATGGTAAGGGTAAGATGAGCGATATCGATCTGCTCTGGGATATACAGCGCAAGATAGAAGGGAATACGATCTGTCCCCTGGGGGATGCGGCGGCCTGGCCGGTGGCGGCGGCGATCCGGCATTTCCGGGATGAATTTGAATGGCATGTGCAAAACCCTGTAGAGTCGCAGCATCGGAATTTTGGACTCGCTCATTATGCGGACCCGTTAGAGATAGCGACACCTGCATGATGATGTCAGGGGCGGGAAGCAAGACAACGAACAAGATCAGACTGGTTTTTAAATAAAAAGATTATGGCTGAAGAAAAGAAATTATTCAAGGTCACTATTGACAATATCACCATCGACGTGGAGCCGGGAACGAGCATTTTGCAGGCTGCCCGGAAGATAGGCGGGGATGTAGCTCCGCCGGCCATGTGTTATTACACCAAATTAAAGGGCAGCGGTGGTAAATGCCGGACCTGTTTGGTGGAAGTAGCGGCCGGATCGACGGCTGACCCGCGGCCTATGCCGAAGCTGGTGGCCAGCTGCCGGACCAATGTCATGGACGGGATGGTGGTAAAGAATATCACCAGTGAAAAAGTGATCGACGCGCGGAATGGGGTAGTAGAGATGTTGTTGATCAATCACCCGCTGGACTGTCCTATCTGCGACCAGGCAGGCGAGTGTTCCCTGCAGGATCTCGGCTATGAGCATGGCAAGCCGGGCACCCGTTATGAGTTCGACCGGAGAACATTCCACAAACATGATCTGGGTCCCTATATCCAGCTGCATATGACACGTTGTATCCTCTGCTACCGTTGTGTATTCACGGCGGATCAGCTGACGGAGAAACGCGTACATGGGGTGTTGGATCGCGGGGATCATTCGGAGATAGCCACTTATATCCAGCAATCATTAGACAATGACTTTATAGGGAATATCATCGATGTATGCCCGGTGGGCGCTCTGACGGATAAGACCTTCCGTTTTAAGAACCGCGTATGGTTCCTGAAGCCGGTGGATGCGCACCGTAATTGCACGCATGAGAAATGTAAGGGCCATGTTACTTTATGGTATCGTGGGGATGAAGTGTTCCGGGTGACGGCAAGAAAAGACCAATGGGGCGAAGTGGAAGACTGGATCTGTAATGAATGCCGGTTTGAGAAGAAGAAGACGGCGGACTGGGAAATCGAGGGGCCGACAAAAATAAATCGTCATTCTGTTATTTCCCAGGGCCATTATGTAGGTGTGCATAAACCGCAGGAAGTATTGTATGATGTGATGGATGGGCGGAAGCCGAAGCTGCTGATGGATATACATTCCGTGAGCGAGGTGAACAGGCCGGATATTGATCTGTCGGAGATCAACGGGCCGGCGCATTCGACGGACTTTAAACACAAGGATTAGCGTAGGGGACCAGAAAGATACAGTTGACCGAATAAACATATCAGAAAGAAATGCATCCAACATTACTATTCGTTGATTGGGTTTTATTGATAGAGAAAGCGATACTGATTGCCATCATCATCAGTGTGTCGCTGCTGATAGCTATGTATGAGACATATCTCGAACGGAAGGTGGCGGCGTGGATGCAGGACCGGCGTGGTCCGAGCCGGGCGGGTCCCTTTGGGATCCTGCAGCCTTTGGCGGATGGGATGAAGCTGTTTATGAAGGAGGAGATCATTCCCGCTTCTTCCAGCAAATTTCTATTTATACTGGGGCCGGGGCTGGCGATGCTGACGGCGATGATGACGAGTGCGGTGGTGCCCTGGAGCAGTCACTTCGATCTTTTTGGCAAGCATATCGAAATGCAGATTGCGGATATCAATATCGGTATCCTATATATATTCGGGGTGGTGAGCATGGGTGTGTATGGGACCATGATCGGCGGCTGGGCTTCCAACAATAAGTTTTCTTTAATGGCAGCGATCCGCGGCGCTTCGCAAATAATCTCGTATGAGCTGGCCATGGGGCTTGCTATCATCGCGCTGCTCATGATCACGGGCAGCCTTAGTCTTTCGACCATTGTGAAGCAACAGCAGGTTGGCCATTATTATGCGCTGGTGCAGCCATTGGGTTTCCTGATCTTTTTAGTTTGTGCCTTTGCGGAGTGTAACCGGACGCCATTCGACCTTTCTGAGGCTGATAGTGAACTGAATATGGGGTTCCACCAGGAATATTCTTCCATGAAGCTGGGGTTCTACCTGTTTGCTGAATATATCAATGTATTCATCAGCAGCGCCGTTATGGCCACGTTGTACTGGGGAGGTTATGATATACCTTTTGTGAATGACGCGGCTTTTGGGGTTGCGCACGGACAGAATGTGCTGGCCGCATGCCAGGCGTTTAGCCTGTTTTTAAAGGTGGTGGCCTTTATTTTCTTCTTTATGTGGGTGCGCTGGACCGTCCCGCGTTTCCGTTATGACCAGCTGATGAACCTGGGCTGGAAGATATTGATACCACTGGCGATATTGAATATGCTGGGAACAGGGTTCTTTGTGCTGTTGCATGCGAATCACTGGCATTTTTAATTAGGTTTGTTGAACTGATAAAAATACTTTTGCGCAGCCGGGGTGAGGCTGACGCGGATAAAAAGAAAGGAGTGTTTATGCAAGCATTAACGAATAGGGTCAAACAGGTGGAGCGTAAGCCGATGTCGATGTGGGAGAAGATGTACCTTCCTGCTATTGCAAAAGGTATGTCCATCACCTTTGGTCACATGTTTAAGAAACGGCCTACCGTCAACTATCCTGAAAAGACGCGTCCTTTTAGTCCTGTCTTCCGTGGACTACATGTATTGAACAGGGATGAGGAGGGTAGGGAGCGTTGTACGGCCTGTGGGCTTTGTGCTGTGGCCTGTCCGGCGGAGGCCATTACCATGGAGGCTGCTGAGCGGCTGCCAGGGGAAGAGAAGCTGTATCGGGAAGAGAAGTATGCGGCGAAATATGAGATCAATATGTTGCGCTGTATTTTCTGCGGGCTTTGTGAAGAGGCCTGTCCGAAGGATGCTATTTATCTGTCGGAGACTTTTGCACCGGCGAATTATACGCGGAAAGGGTTTATTTATGGGAAGGATGAATTGCTGATCCCTGATCCGGTGACGCAGCCCGAAGAGTTTGCGAAGGCACAGGGTAACCGAGCGAAGTGAAGGTTAGGAACGAGAAGGAGCGTGGCGAAGCAGCTCTGACGAAGTTCGGGGTACAACACTCTTAGGCGGGAGATGACGAAGCGGGGAACTGTTTAAAGCGAATTAACTGAACGACGATATATATTATGGGAGTTACACAAGTCCTTTTCTGGTTTTTAAGCATACTGGCGCTGTTGAGCGCCATATTGGTGGTGATCAGTAAGAATCCTGTGCACAGTGTGTTGTGGCTGATCGCCGTGTTTATAGCTATTTCCGGTCATTATATCCTGCTCAATGCGCAGTTCCTGGCGATAGTGAATCTCATCGTTTATGCGGGGGCCATTATGGTCCTCTTCCTGTTTGTGTTCATGCTGATGAATCTGAATGCGGATACGGAACCACAGAAAAATAAGTGGTTGAAGATAGCGGGTGTGGTAGCGGGGGGATCCTTGTTGCTGGTGCTGGTGGCTGCGTTGAAGAATGCGGATATGAAGAACCAGATAGCGGAGATGAATAGTGGGAGCATTGGATTGATCCATAACCTGGGGATCGCTTTGTTCCAGGATTATGTGGTGCCGTTTGAGATCAGCAGCGTCCTTTTTCTCAGCGCGATGGTTGGTGTTGTGGTAATTGGGAAAAAGGATTGACGGAAGTGCGATGTTTGGGGTGCCCGAGGGGACCGAAGGGCAGGAACGAGGAGGCGCGTGTCGAAGCAGCGCAGACGAAGTTCGGGTGATAGGTAAAAAAGACTAAGATTATTGTTATGCCGATAAACTATTACATATTTCTAGCTTTGGCGCTGTTCTGTATCGGGGTGGCAGGTGTGCTGACCCGGCGCAATGCGATTATTATCTTTATGTGCGTAGAGCTGATGCTGAACGCGGTGAACCTGTTGCTGGTGGCCTTTTCCAAGATGCATCAGCATGTGCTGGCCGCTACGAATCCCAATGCGGGGATCGACGGGCAGATCTTCGTCTTCTTTATCATGGTGGTGGCTGCTGCGGAAGTAAGCGTGGGGCTGGCGATCATTGTGATGATGTACCGGAATACCCATTCCATAGACGTGAATTTTTTGAATCGACTGAAACATTAATATGACACAATTAGTTTGGCTGGTGCCTGTGTTGCCCCTGGCAGGGTTCCTGATCAACGGGCTGTTCAGAAATAGTTTATCGAAATCGATGACCGGCATCGTGGGATGCGGTACGTTGCTTGCCGCATTTATCCTGAGCCTGCTGATCTTCGGGCAGGTGCGCCAGGAAGGTTTTGAGGCTGTGACGGTGACGTTGTTCGACTTTATCAGCGTTGACAAGCTGCATATTCCTTTTGCGTTCCAGGTGGATCAGCTGTCTTCCCTGTTCCTTCTTATCATTACCGGGGTGGGTTTTCTTATTCACCTTTATTCTACCGCCTATATGCATGAAGAAGAAGCTCCGGATTATGCGCGGTACTTCTCTTATCTGAACCTGTTTGTGTTCTCCATGCTGTTGCTGGTGCTGGGCGCCAATTTTGTCATCCTCTTTATCGGATGGGAAGGGGTGGGGCTTTGTTCCTACCTGCTGATCGGCTATTGGTTTAAGAACCTCGACTACGGGAATGCGGCCAGGAAGGCGTTTATCATGAACCGTATTGGTGACCTGGGTTTTTTGATCGCTATTTTTTGGATGATCAACCAATTTGGCAGTGTCACTTTTAGCGAGGTGTTCCCCAAAGTGCAGGGGACGCCGGTGGTGATCCTGACGGGTATTACCTTATTGCTTTTTGTAGGCGCGACGGGTAAGTCGGCGCAGATTCCTTTATATACCTGGTTACCGGATGCCATGGCGGGTCCTACGCCCGTGTCGGCCCTGATCCATGCGGCGACGATGGTGACGGCGGGGATCTATATGATCGCCCGGAGTAATGTGATGTATTCACTGGCGCCTGTGACACAGACGGTGGTGGCTGTTATTGGACTCGCTACGGCGTTGCTGGCAGCGACGATTGCGCTGAAACAAAACGATATTAAGAAAGTGCTGGCTTATTCTACGGTCAGTCAGCTGGGTTATATGTTTCTGGGACTCGGTTGCGGGGCCTACACCGGCGCGGTCTTCCATGTGATGACGCACGCCTTTTTCAAGGCGCTGCTGTTCTTGGGGGCCGGTTCTGTCATCCACGCCATGGGCGGGGAGCAGGACATTCGCAAGATGGGTGGATTACGCAAGGCGTTGCCGATCACCAGCATTACCTTTTTGTTGGGTTGTGTGGCGATTGCGGGTATACCGCCTTTCTCGGGTTTCTTTTCAAAAGATGAAATATTATCGGCAGCTTATGGTAAGAGCCCTGTTTATTATGTGATCGGGCTTTTCACCGCGATGCTGACGGCCTTTTATATGTTCCGGCTTTTTGCCATGACGTTTAGCGGCAAGTTCCGTGGGACACATGATCAGGAACACCATTTACACGAAAGCCCTGCGGCGATGACCATCCCTTTGGTGGTGCTGGCTTTTCTGGCAGTGGTGGCCGGGTTCTTAGGCATACCGGAGGCTATTGCGCCGGATGCGCATTGGCTGGCTAAATTCCTGGCGCCTGTTGTAGGGGGATCGGGTGTGGAGGCGGCTGCGCATGAGACGAGCAGGGGGATGGAGCTGGGGCTGATGGGACTGTCTGCCGGGTTGGCGTTGGTGGTCTCGCTGCTGGCCTGGACAAGATTTAAGAACAAACCGGAGCTGGGTGAGCCGACCGGATTTGGGAAGGTGCTGGCTAATAAATGGTATGTCGATGAAATATATGATGCTATTATTGTAAGGCCGTTGAATGGATTGGCCAAATTCTTTAATAATGTCATTGAGAAATGGGTGATCGACGGATTAGTAAATGGCGTGGGCAGGCTGGTGCAGTATAGCAGCCGACAGCTGCGGCTCATACAGAGCGGCCAGGTGGGCGGTTATGTGCTGTTGATGGTGATAGGTATACTGGCGTTGTTCCTTGTTGAACTATTTAAGAAGTAATTAAGCTGATTATATGATCCCTGTTTTACTTATATCGGTGCCTCTGGTGGGTGGTTTGATAGGATTCTTTATCAAGAATATTCAATCCGGTCGAGCCTGGAGCTTATTTGTATCGCTGGTGGTACTGGCCATCTCTTTATGGGGGCTGGGGCTGCCAAAAGGAAGCCCGATGCTGGCGCATGATTGTGCATGGTTGCCCGACCTGGGCAGCCGATTTGCCCTGGGGCTGGATGGCATGGGGCAAATACTTTGTCTGCTGACGGCGTTGAGCTTTCCCATTATTTTTATCGCTACCTGGGGAGATACTTACAGGGGCCGGGCCTGGAACTTTTATGCTTTGATGCTGTTGTCCCAGGCGGGGCTGATGGGTGTGTTCCTGGCGATGGATGCGCTGGTGTTCTACTTCTTCTGGGAGCTGGCGCTGATACCCGTCTACTTTCTCAGTAGCATCTGGGGTGGAGAGAAGAGAATACAGGCTACGTTCAAATTCTTTGTCTATACTTTTCTGGGGAGCCTGTTGATGCTGGTGGCTATTATCATACTCTACAGCCATACGCCTGATCATTCTTTTTCGCTGGCTTCCTTTTATAAGTTAAAAAATGTTATTCCGGGGGGAGAGCAGCTGTGGCTTTTCTGGCTGTTCTTTATCGCCTTTGCCATAAAAATGCCTATCTGGCCATTCCATACCTGGCAGCCGGATGCGTATGAGCAATCGCCTACGGCGGTGACGATGGTGTTGAGCGGTGTGATGGTGAAGATGGGGTTGTTTGGTGTGATCCGCTGGCTGGCGCCTGTGCTGCCGGTAGGATTCTGGGCCTGGGGTGATACGGCCTCGGCGTTGTGTATCATCGGGATGATCTATGCGTCGCTGGTGGCGATCCGGCAGGATGATCTGAAGAGGCTGATCGCCTATTCTTCTATTGCGCATGTGGGACTGATGTGTCTGGCGATCTTTGCTACGGACAATATAGGGATGCAGGGTGTTATGATCCAGATGTTCAGTCACGGGATCAATATCATCGGGATGTGGATAGTGGTGGATCTGATAGAACGGCAGCTGGGGACGCGGAAGATCTCCGAGCTGGGTGGTCTGGCGCAGAAGGCGCCTGTACTGGCGATCCTGCTGGTGATAGTCGCGCTGGCGAATGTGGCGTTGCCGTTGACGAATGCTTTTGTGGGTGAGTTCCTGCTGTTCACCGGGGTGTTTGTTTCGAAAGCGACGCAATACAATGTGGTGTTTACGGTGGTGGCTGCGGTGACGATCATCTTGTCTGCTGTCTATACGTTGAATATGATCCAGCGGGTGTTCTTTGGAGATACGAATGCGTTGACGGTGAAGGCGCGGGATCTGCGGATGAATGAGAAGATGGTATTGGTGGTGATAGTGTTGATCATTGTGATTGTTGGCGTGTATCCGAAGCCGGTGCTGGATCTGACAAAGGAGACGGTGGAGATGCTGGTGACTAAGATGAATTATAAGCCTTAGCTTATTTGCTGGTGACAAAAAACTTGAAAGATCTATTAAAGAGATATGAACGCAATTATTATTTCGGCTGTCTGGGGAATCGTCATGATGTTCAGCGGGATCGTTACTGAAAAGGGGTCCGTGATGAGGAATATGGCTGTTTTGGGATTAGTCCTGTTGTTTGTGGGCAATTGCCTGGAGCTGACGGGCCATCATTTCTTTTCCATCAACGTGCATGGGATGTTGTACTTCGATACGTTTGGGATCCTGGCTAATTCCGTCATTTTTGGCGCGACGCTGATCTACCTATTGTTGTCTGGCAGCGAGGTGGCGCGTATTGCGGCGAAGATGCCGGTGGCGGAGTGTTTTGCCCTTATCTTTTTTGTGCTGTGCGGCGTATCGCTGGTGACGACCTTTAATACCTTACTGATGCTGTTCTTAGGGATTGAGATCATTTCCATCCCTTTATATATCCTAACGGGCAGTGACAAGCGAAATCTGAAGAGCAATGAGGCGTCCTTGAAATACTTTCTCATGGGGGCTTTTTCGACGGGGGTGATGTTGCTGGGGATCGCGTTATTATATGGTGCCAGCCAGACTGGTACTTTTGAGCTGGATGATCTGGGGATCGGGAAGGCGCCTCTCTCGCCTTTATATATTGCGGGGATCCTTTTGCTGCTGGTATCCATGGGTTTCAAGGTATCGGCGGCTCCTTTCCATTTCTGGACGCCGGATGTGTATGATGGCGCTCCGACGGTGTTTACGTCCTTTATGGCGACGATCGTCAAGGCGGGGATCTTTATCGGTTTTATTCGATTGTTTGATGAAGGGTTTGGTGAGGACAAGGTAAAATGGCAGCTGTTTGTGGCGATCATTACGGTAACGACGTTGTTTATCGGTAATATAACTGCAGTATTCCAGCAGAGCGTAAAACGGATGCTGGCTTATTCGTCGATTGCGCAGGCGGGATTTATGCTGCTGGCGTTGTTGGGGTTAAACGGTATTGCGAAGGATGGGATCCTGTTATATGCGGCTGCGTATAGTCTTGCGACGATTGGGATATTTGCGATCCTCATCAGGATGAAAGATTACACATTTGAAGGTTTTAACGGGCTGGCCAAACATCATCCTCTTTTGGCGGCCACCTGTACGATATTTCTTCTTTCTCTGGCGGGGATCCCTGCCACGGCGGGTTTCTTCGCCAAATATTATATGCTGTCGGCTGTGCTGTCGACCGGTCATTTCCTCTGGGTGGTGATCTTTGCGGTGCTTTGTGCGGCGGTTTCCGTGTACTATTACTTCCGGGTTATCCAGGCCATGTATTTCAAGGATGGGGATGCGCAGGTGATAGAGGCGGGGGCCGGCTTCAAGGGATTGCTGGTCTTTGTGGCGGTGGTGATCCTGCTGCTGGGGCTGTTCCCGAATCTGCTGCTGGATAAGCTGACGAGCCTGGCGTATACCTGGTAATTACATTACGTTGGATTGATAGGTTTGGCCGGTTGGATTTATTCCTACGACTGCTGAAGCAGTCTGACCGGGGCTAATATTTGTCCTTCGGACGCCGGACCTGTAGTCCGTCTTGCGGAAAATATCTACCTTCAGCCAGATGAAGTTTATCGACACACTGGCGCTGTCCTGGCGGACAGTGAAAAGCAATAAGTTACGTACGGGGATCACGGTGGCGATCATTGCCTTTGGGATCATGGCCCTTGTGGGGATCAACACGGCTATTGACGCCATGCAGCAGAAGTTCACCGAGAGCTTTTCGGCCATGGGCGCCAATGGGTTTACGATCCATTTCCGGGAATGGAATATGAGCATGGGGCCGCGTTCCAATGTAAATCAGAAAAAGAAGGGGGAGCGGAAGCTGAAGCAGTCCAGCACGGGCAAGCCCATTACGAAGATCCAGGCGGAGACCTTCCGGGACCGGTTCCAATACCCTGCGGTGATGTCGCTGAGTCTGTTTGGAAGCTCCGATGCGGTGGTTTCCGTAGCCAATAAGAAGACCAATCCCACGGTGCGGGTCTATGGGGGGGATGAAAATTACGCGGAATTAAATGGTTATACGATAGCGGTGGGCCGCAACCTGAACCAGCTGGATGTGGAATCGGGGAGGAATGTCTGTGTGCTGGGGAGTGAGCTGGCGGAGCGGTTTTTTGGAGGGGACCCTAATAAGGCGCTGGAAAAGATCATCCGGGTGAACAATCTGCCTTTCCGGGTGGTGGGGGTGCTGGAATCCAAGGGGACGACTTTTGGCATGAGCTGGGATAATATGATACTTACCTCCTATAATAATGTACGGAGATTCTTTAATTCCAATCAAAATGCGTCTTTCACGATACAGGTGAAGGTTTCTGACGTACATACGCTGGACGGGGCCATAGACCAGGCGGAGGGGATCCTTCGGCCGGTCCGGCAGCTGGAGGTGACGGAGGAGAACAATTTTTATATTGACAAGAGTGACAGCGCTGTAGCGATGTTAATGCGTAACCTGAAATTTATAACGGGCAGCGCACTGCTGATAGGGCTAATTACGCTCATCGGGGCGGCGGTGGGGCTGATGAACATTATGCTGGTAAGCGTAACAGAAAGGACAAAGGAGATTGGGCTGATAAAGGCCATAGGGGGGCGGCAGCGGAATGTGCGGATGCAGTTCCTTTATGAATCCATCCTTATAAGTCTTATTGGGGCTGTATTTGGGGTTGTGCTGGGGGTGATTGTGGGTAATACTTTTTCCCTTATCTTACATACCGGTTTTGTACTCCCCTGGCTCTGGCTTTTCCTGGGCATCTTTATCTGTACGGTCGTGGGATTGCTGGCTGGCCTCTATCCATCCCTGAAAGCATCGAAGCTGAACCCCATTGAAGCGCTGCGGTACGAATAAAGGGAATGAAACTTCCTTACTAAGCAATAACGTAGTTTATCGTATGGATTTTTTGTCGTCTTCCGTCGATGTATGATAAAAATCTACCCCATAGGGTTATCAAAATGAGGCAGTGCTATGGAAAACAGTAATTTGCATTTGTGAATAAATAAATTCCTTATCTTGTGAGGCCTGAAAAATTTAGGTATCCAATAAGTCTATTGAAACGCTTTTTTCTGTAGAATTGTACATTCAATTTTTCTATTACATACTTCAATTTTTTTTAAAAACACTAAAAACAAACGATCATGGCTGAGACAAAACCGACTGCAGCGACAGCAGCTAAAAGTTCTACATCCGTACAACCGAAGAAGAAGGGCAATTCTATTTCATGGGTCGCACCGTTGGTGTGTGTAATCGCCGGTTATTTAATATGGAGATTTATCATCGGCGCTGATGCTAATTTTACCAAACCCGATCCTTCCGGTGGCTTCTGGCCCGACCAGGCTGGTCCCAAAGGTAACTTCCCCCGTATGTACCTTGGAGGTATCATCGTACCGCTGCTCATAGGCTGTTTCCTGACTGTACTGACTTTCGTTATCGAGCGTTTTATGACCATCTCCAAAGCAACCGGAAATGGCAATATCGCTGAGTTCATCCGTAAAGTACAATACCACCTCGCTAATAAGAATGTGGATGCCGCTATCGCAGAATGCGACAAGCAAAAAGGCAGCGTAGGCAATGTTATGAAAGCAGGTCTGCGTAAATACAAAGAAATGATCTCCGCTGGTGAGCTGGACACTGAACAGAAAGTGCTGGCTATTCAGAAGGAAGTGGAAGAAGCTACTTCTCTTGAGCTGCCTATGCTGGAAAAGAACCTGGTATTCATCTCTACGATAGCCTCTGTTGCAACCCTGATGGGTCTGCTCGGTACGGTTATGGGTATGATCCGTTCCTTCTCCGCGTTGGGTGACAGCGGTGGTGGTGAAGCTGCACAGAAGCTGTCCCAGGGTATCTCCGAGGCGTTGTATAATACAGCTCTTGGTATCGGTACTTCCGCTGTTTCCATTATCATGTACAATATCTTCACTACGAAGATCGACTCTATCACTTACGGTATTGATGAAAGCGGATTTACGCTGACACAGAGCTTTGCTTCTTTGTATAAGTAAGCAGGGCCAGGACGCGGGATGGGGGAGACTTTGCTAAAATTGAATTTATTTTAGCAAACTTGTGGAAATCCTCCGAAAATGCGTCTTAGAGAGCAAATGTGTTCTATTTCAATTACGTAGTGATCTAAATTAATTTACAATGCCAAGAGCCAAAATACCGCGCAAAAGCACGAACATCGACATGACAGCGATGTGTGATGTGGCATTCCTGTTGCTGTCGTTCTTTATACTGGCGACCAAGTTCAAGCCGCCTGAGGCGTTGAGCGTGGTCACGCCCAGCTCCGTGTCCTCCAAGGTGGCCCCGGACAAGAATGTGGTACTGGTGACCATCGACAAGGATTCAAAGGTCTATTTCAGTGTTTCCGATGGAAATACGGATGAAAAGAAAGAGATCATCGATGCCGTTAATACTTCCAAGAACCTGGGGTTGACGGATGCCGAAAAGAAGAATTTCGTCAATATTCCCTCTGCCTATATCGGGGTGCCTTTCAGCCAGCTGAAATCCTACCTGGATAAGACGCAGGATGAATTGAA
>Ga0206926_1030_pt1 | contig 31912 bp, 25 predicted proteins | sample Alteio_BWOrgHeat_59_FD_152955 | JGI IMG/M metagenome (GOLD analysis project Ga0206926, IMG submission 152955) | Enriched cells from forest soil in Barre Woods Harvard Forest LTER site, Petersham, Massachusetts, United States -... | ecosystem: Environmental > Terrestrial > Soil > Temperate forest >... | reverse complement strand
GCATGAGTGCCGCGTCATTTCGGCGCATCGTACGCCAGAGGTTCTGACTGGATTTGCCACTACGGCCGAAGCTCGCGGGATCGAAGTGATCATCGCGGGCGCGGGCGGAGCGGCGCACCTGGCCGGCGTCACGGCCGCGCAGACGGTCCTGCCCGTTTTGGGCGTGCCGATCGAAAGTAAGGCGCTCCACGGCATGGATTCGCTGCTCTCGATCGTGCAAATGCCCGGCGGAATTCCAGTGGGCACGCTGGCGATCGGTGCTCCTGGCGCGAAGAACGCGGCGCTTTTCGCGATTGCGATTCTGGCGGGGAAGAAGGCGCGACTGCGCGAGAAGTTGAAGCAGTATCGCGAAAAGATGAAGCGCAAGGCCGCCGAAGAAACTTTACCGTGAAAGTAATTCTGCCTGGTGCCGCCATCGGCCTGCTGGGAGGTGGCGAGAATAGCCGGATGTTCGCCCTGGCGGGCGAGCGCATGGGCTACCGTGTCCATGCCTTCCCGACCGAGTCTGCCGGGGATCTGGATCGAATCCGCAAATTTGCGGCTGAAGTGGATGTAGTGACCGTGGTGTCGGGCGATGTTTCCGTGATTGCGTTGCAAGCTGCCGCGGGTTCCGGCACGCTCTATCCTCCGATGAAGACGTTCGAGGCTGTTGAGAACGGCGTCGGCACGAAACGGGATTTCTCGAAGGCCGTGTTCGCCGATTTCTCCATCATCGGCGCTCGCGGTATTAATGGCGAGTGCGTTTTTTACGATCCAATTGCTATTGATCGGGTGGACGGAGTTCTGGATATCGCGCGATCTCCCGCTCCGATTGGGTCGAAGCTGGCGAGAAAAGCTATCAACCTGACTCGCGATGTGCTGGAAGATCTCGATGTGACCGGGATTGCGTGCGTTGAGTTTACGCTTTCGGAATCGTATGAACTCACGATTCACGATGTCACTCCGCATCCTCATTCTTCCGGCAACGTGACCGCGGATTCCTGCGTTACGAGCCAATTCGAGCAGCAATTGCGGGCGATTTGCGGATTGCCGTTTGGCAGCACGCAAATGCTGAGTCCGACGGCGATGGCTGTGCTTCCGGCGGCTGGCGAATCCGATTGGGTGGCGGCGCTTACTCTGCCTGAAGTTAAGCTGCACCTCGGCGGCCGGTATCTGACGGCGACTGCTCCGTCCGGTACGCGGGCGAAGCAAATTGTCCGAGCTGCGCGCGCGAGTTTGAGCGCAAAATAGTCGTTGCACTCTGACGCGAATTACTTTATAGTGCAAAGTATGAAGCAGGCTTTGCAGTGGATCTGCGTGCTCGTGGGCGCCGCAATCATCGGTTGGTGTCATGCCCACACCGATGAAATACCAGTGGTGCTGGGGATTGTTCTCATCCTGAGCGCTATGCTTGGTCTGATTTTTCCGCGAATGCCGTGGGCTACGGGTTTCCTGCTGGGGATACCGGTATTCACGGTGGAACTACTGGTCCACTTCGCGATTGTCCACGCGCCGTATCCGCCTTCGCGTGGAGTGCCGTGGGCCGCGCTTTTTGGTCTGGTTCCCGCGATGGGCGGGGCATTTTTCGGGTCCGCAGTGCGACACTTGAACAGATGAAGACAGCCTTTCTGTTTCCTGGTCAGGGTTCGCAGTTTGCGGGCATGGGCAAGTCGCTTGCCGACAATTTTGAAATCGCCAAAGACATCTTTCAACAGGCCGACGACGCGCTCGGGTTTTCGCTTTCGAAGCTGTGTTTCGAAGGTCCGGAAGAGGATCTGAAGCTGACGGAGAACACGCAGCCGGCGTTGGTTGCGGTGTCGGTTGCCGCCTGGCACGTCTTGCGTGTGGAGGCTGGCGAACCGGACTACGTGGCGGGCCACAGTTTGGGTGAATACTCGGCTCTGGTTGCCGCCGGCTCGCTTGATTTCGCCGATGCGCTGCGAACCGTGCGGAAGCGCGGTCGTTATATGCAGGAGGCTGTGCCTGCCGGTGTTGGCGCGATGGCTGCTTTGCTCAAACTGCCTGCCGGAACGCTGCCCGGGATTTTGGAGCAGGCGGCTCAAGGCGAGGTTGTGACGATCGCTAATCTGAATTCTCCGGATCAGACTGTGATCGCCGGAAATCGCGGCGCAGTGGAGCGCGCGATGGAACTTGCGAAGGCTGCCGGGGCTAAGCGCGTGGTTCCGTTGCCGGTCAGCGCGCCATTCCACTGTCCTTTGATGCAGCCTGCTCAATTGCGGCTGAAGGCCGATCTGGATACGGTTGAATTCCGCGATTTGCAGATGCCTCTGGTTAATAACTGGCAAGCTGCCGAGGTTCGGATTGGTGCTGAGGCTCGCGAGGGCCTCTATCAGCAGGTTCCAAACCCGGTGCGGTGGGTGGAATCGATGGGGAAGCTCGCTGGTTTGGGTTGCGACCGGTGGTTTGAAGTGGGAGCTGGGGCGGTACTCTCGGGCCTGCTTCGGACTATCGTGACTGGAGCTAAGTGCGTTTCGTTTGGAGAAGCGAAAGACATTGAAAAGCTCAACCCACCAGTTGTTTGACAACGTTTCCTTCCACATCCGTTAGACGGAAGTCGCGGCCCTGGAAACGGTAGGTGAGCCGCTTGTGGTCGATGCCGAGCAGATTCAGCGCTGTTGCGTGGAGATCGTGAACGGACGTCGGGTTCTCGGCGATGTTGTAGCCGATTTCGTCGGTTGCTCCGATGGTTTGGCCTGGTTTAATGCCACCTCCGGCCAGCCATACTGTGAAGGCTTTGGGGTGGTGATCGCGGCCGAGGAACTTGACTCCTCCGCGGCCTTCGTTTACCGGGGTGCGGCCGAATTCGCCGGCCCAGACGATCAGGGTGTCGTCGAGCAGGCCTCGCTGCTTGAGATCTTTGACCAGGGCTGCAGCCGGCCCATCGGTTTCGCGGCAGACTGCGGGGAGTTTGTTTACGATATCGTCGCCGAGGTTGGCTCCGTGAGTATCCCAGTCGCGGTGGAAGAGTTGGACAAAACGAACTCCTCGCTCCACCAGGCGGCGGGCTAACAGGCAATTGTTCGCGAAGGACGGCTGGCCTGGCGTGGTGCCGTACATCTTGTGGATAGATTCGGGTTCCTTCGAGAGATCCTGGAGATCCGGCACGCTGGTTTGCATCTTGTACGCCATTTCGTAGGCCGCGATGCGCGTGGCGATTTCGGGATCGTTGACGTCGGCTAGTTCGGATTGATTCAGTTTGTTGATCAGGTCGAGGGAACGCCGCTGTGTTGCGGCGGTCATGCCTTCCGGATTTGAGACGGAGAGGATAGGGTCGCCTTGTTTGCGGAATGGCACGCCCTGGTGGAGCGTGGGCAGGAAACCGCTCGACCAGCAGGCGGTGCCTCCGTCGGGCTGGCTGGAGCCGGAGAGCAGAACCACGAAGGCGGGGAGATCTTTGCTGTCGCTGCCGATTCCGTAGGTCAGCCAGGAGCCGAAGCTGGGGCGGCCGGGGATCTGGAATCCTGTGCTCAGGTAGATTTGGGCGGGGCTGTGATTGAACTGGGTGGTGTGCATCGACTTGATGAAGGTCACGTCGTCGGCGATGCTTTGGAGGCCTGGGAGGAGATTCGAGATTGTCGCGCCTGATTGGCCGTACTGCTTGAAAGTGTGCGGCGAGGCGAGGATTTTGGGGATGCCTTTGATGAAGGCGAAGCGCTCGCCCTGGATGAAGCTGTCGGGGATTGGTTGGCCGTCGAGTTGGGCGAGTTTTGGTTTGTGGTCGAAGAGGTCGACCTGGGAGGGGCCTCCGGCCATGTAGAGGTAGATTACGCGTTTGGCTTTGGCCGGGAAATGGAGGCCTGCGTAGGCGGAAGATTGGGCTTCGAGGACTGAGGCGAGGGCGGCTCCGCCGATGGATAGGCCGGTGGCGTTGGCGAAGAATTGGCGGCGGGTTTGGTTGTGGAGGGGATTCATCTTAGTGCCTTGTGAGCGTTTCGTCTAAGTTCAGGAGGTCGCGGGAGAGCATGGTCCAGGCGGCTAGTTCCGGTTCTGGTTTCGTGGCTATCGCTTCTGCTTCCTTCTTATGCGACGCGAAGTATTTCTTCTCGGTGTCGAGTGCGGATTGGAGTGTCTCCAGTTCGGTTTTTTGGGGTTCGCGGGAGGTGGCCAATTCGAAGGCGTAGGTCAGCTTTGATTTGCCTCCTTCGGCCAGGATTCGTTTTGCCATCGCCTGCGCGGCTTCGAAGAATGACTGGTCGTTGAGGGTCGTCAGGGCCTGGAGCGGGGTGTCGGTGTGATTGCGACGTGGGGTGCAATATTCACGGCTTGTCGCGTCGAAGACCGTCATTGATGGATATGGGGCGGCTCGGCGGATGAAGGTGTAGAGGCCCCGGCGGTAGCGGTCTTCGCCGGAACTCGTGACCCAGGTGTCGGAATCCTTTTCGTAAGGGAGTTCCCAGACGCCGTTGGGCTGGTAGGGGAAGACGCTGGGGCCTCCGATTTTCGGGCTGAGAAGGCCGCTGGCTGAAAGGGTGATGTCGCGAATCGTCTCGGCTTCTACGCGGAAACGGGCTCCTCGTGAGAGCAGGATATTGGCTGGATCCTTCTCTATGAGTTCGGGTGTCGCTTTGGATGTCTGGCGGTAAGTTGCAGACGTCACGATCAGGCGGTGCATGGCTTTCATGTCCCAGTTGCTATCCATGAATTCGGTTGCGAGCCAGTCGAGGAGTTCGGGATGCGATGGGCGCGAGCCTTGCGTGCCGAAGTCTTCGCTGGTTTCTACGATGCCGCGTCCGAAGTAGGTTTCCCAAATGTGATTCACGGCTACTCGCGCGGTTAAGGGGTTGTCGCGACTGATCAGCCAATTTGCCAGGGCGAGGCGGTTCTTTGGCCCATCCGGGAGAGTGCCCAGGAAAGATGGAATGTCGGCCTTGACGTCTTCGCTTTTGCTGGTGAAGCTGCCCCGGATTCGGATGGTCGCGTTCGGCTGGGTGACTGAATTGTTTTCGGACATCACGAGTGTAGTCGGGATTCCGAGGGCCTGGACTTGAGCCTGGAGTTGTTTGATGGTGTTCCGGATCGGGGCTAGTTGAACGGCTTGATTGCGGTAGCGCGCGTTTAGTTGTGTTGCTTGTTGTTTGGTGCGTTTGTCGGCAGGGATGATCAAGACAGGGCGGAGTACGGCAGTGACTTCAACTATTCGTTTTGGAGTTGGGGAGTCGGTTACGGACAGGCGGAATCGACCCAGACCCTGATGTCCGCCTTCGGTGGTTTGTTGGATTGTGATTCGGATCTGGCTGGATTTGATTGGCGAGGCGGGCACCATCACCATCTGGCGCGGTTGGCGTTGGTTGTTTTCTTCTTTCGATACGTCTACTACCCAGACTTGCGGGTACTTGATGCCGGGGCCCTGCTGGCCGGTGCCGGAATTATCGTCCATCGCTGTTTCGGTGATGGTTGCGCCTTCGATCTTCACGTCGCGGAGCATGAAGTTGCCGTAGTAGTCGCGGCCGGGGCCTCCTTTGGGCAGGCTGGAATCCGGCAGAGCTTCAAGGCGGATTCCTGTGACTTCACGCAGAGGGAGCTTTGCTTCGATTGTGTAGGTGTCGGCTTCGGGATTTGTGGCTGAGGCCAGGATCGAATTGTCCGGGTTGATTGTCAGCGTCGAGCCGCCGGTGGATGCCGCGCGATCCGGATGGAGTGGCTGCCAGGTCTTTTCGGCGTCCAGAATGCTTTGCTCCCAGGTCTGCTGGTACTCGTCGCTCAGCTTGCTTTGCCAGGTTTTGATTTCGGCGTTGAGGGCATCGCGCTTTGTGGCCTGGTCGGGGGCGGGGAGGTCCAGCGTCGGTTCGGTGAAGGGCGTGCTGCTCCTGGTGAAATCCGCGTTATTGAAGAAGGCCACCATGGAATAGAACTGCTTCTGGGTGTAGGGGTCGAACTTGTGATCGTGGCATTCCGCGCAACCGATGGTGGCGCCGAGGAAGGTGGTGCTGACGGTGGTGGCGCGGTCGAGTTGGATGTTCCAGTTGTTCTCTTCGGGGTCGACGCCGCCTTCGTTGTTGAACATGGAATTGCGGAGGAAGCCCGTGGCGATTTTCTGGGTGTCGGTAGCGTTGGGGAGCATGTCGCCTGCGACCTGCTGGATGGCGAACTGGTCGAAATGCATGTTGGCGTTTAGTGCATTGATGACCCAGTCGCGGTAGGGCCACATCGAACGGCGCTCGTCCTTTTCGTAGCCGTTGGAATCGGCGTAGCGTCCGAGGTCAAGCCACAGGCGGGCCCATCGCTCGCCGTAACGGGGAGACGCGAGGAGCTTGTCCACGATGCGTTCGTAGGCATCGGGTTTGGTATCGGCGACGAATGCGGCGACTTCCTGCGGGGTGGGCGGGAGACCTATTAGATCCAGGCTGAGCCGACGGATCAGGGTTTCTTTGGTGGCTTCGGGTGAGGGATGCAGGCCTTCCTTTTCCAGGCGCGCGAGGATGAAGCGGTCGATGGGATTGCGCGCCCATTTTTCGTCATGCACCGTTGGGAGGGCTGGTTTTATTGGTTTGATGTAGGACCAGTGTTCGTCGCCTGCCTGTGAATCGGGCCATTGTGCGCCTCGGTCGATCCAGGTTTTGATGGCGGTGACTTGGTCGACGGTCAGGGGCGGCATGCCGAAGGGCATTTGGGGTTCGTTGTCCTGGCCTTCGATGCGGTGGATGAGACGGCTGTCTTTGGCGTTGCCTGGAGTGATGGCGCGCATGGCGAAGGAGCGGGCGTCGAGGCGGAGTCCGCCTACTGGGCGATTGCCGCTGTGGCAGGGGTAGCAGGAGTTTTTGAGGGTGGGGAGGATTTGGGTTTCGAAGTCAGATTTGGCGCGCGGCTGAGACGGAAGGGTCGCGCTGAGCAGGAAGAAGGCGGCGATGGGGAGGATGGCGGATTTCATTGCGGGTTTGGGTGGGGCACTGACATGTTATCGCAAAAAGGCTTGGGCCTGACCTCGTGGCGCCCTTTGCAACGGGCGAGTTGTGGGGGCCAACTGGAACTACACGTCTACGACGGGCCACAGATGCACACAGATGCACGCGGATAAGAAAAACAATTACCTAAAATGAAGACAGTTCTCCTTCGCTGAAAACTTACGTCGTTGCGGCGGGTGGGTCGCTCTGTTGGGGCGCCGTGTCCCGCCGCACGTGAATTGAGCGGCATCTTTATGATCAGTGGCCGGCGGAGTTGATGTTCGCCGGCATGGTCCATTTCGATTACTCCCGCCCTCTGGTACCGCCCTCGGCGTCGTTCGCCTCGAACCGATCTTATTCAGGCCAGCCTGAAAGGTCTTCCGTCAGCCTGGGCAATGGTTGCTCCAACCTGTGAATCCGTTCAACGGGAATCGGAAGTCCAGTTTCATCTCAAATCGACGTTTCCTGCGCAGGAAATTGTTGTCAGGGCAGCCGATGAAGCTGCTTCCTGAGTGGAAGGTAGCATGCGCGGCCTAGGAATTCTGGTTTGCCGGGCGGGGTTTTCGGGGGTGGTATTCGGTTAATGGGTTGTGTGTCAGGGGGATACGGGGATTGAAAATATATTTCACTTTGTTGTGACCCGGAAAATGGCAAAAGGCATGGGCCGCAAATGAACGCGGATGAACGCAAGTAAGAAAAATCGGATAGCGCAACTCCGATTCCCGTGGCCCAAATCACGCGCTCTGGACAAAACGGGTTGCCAACCGTCGGTTCTGACCTCGTTGTACAGTTGGGCAAAGGAACACATCCTACGGAAATGGGATACAGGTCGCGATCCATCTTATTTCTTCCCATGCTATTCCTGCTCTGGGGGGCATTGGTACATCCACAACAGCTCTCCCCACGATCGGGAGGCGTCCGTATCGAGACCCAAGGAGGCTTGGCAATTGATAATTCCGGGGCGCTGTACTTCACAGGCAAGAACTCCGTCTTCAAACTAGATAGCGGCGGCAACCCAGTTCGAATAGCAGGGAACGGATGCGAAGGGTTTTCGGGCGATGGAGGCCCGGCCACAGAATCGCTTCTCAGGAATCCTCAGGAGTTAGCGTTTGACTACGCTGGGAACCTATATGTAGCGGAGAGATCATCACGACTATTGCAGGGAACGGCAGGCAGGGCACTTCCGGTGAGGGAGGCCCCGCGCAGAATGCCCAACTGTGGCTGGCACACAGGATTGCCGTTGATGCCGCCGGAAATGTTTACGTTGCCGACGCGGGGATCCGCTTTAGGCATCGACGGCGTGCACCTGGTTCGTTGTGAGGCTTCCGGCGATCGTCATTGCTCTTCGGAAATCCTTGAGGTACCAGAAACCGGAGCGAAAGTGCTCGTGCTGCGGGACGAATGGGATCAAGTCGTATACCTTCGCTTCAGCGATAAGCCGTCCGGGGTCGTTCCAGGAACCTGGCACATTTCAGGCTCTTACCAGCCTTACCTGAAATACTTCGGACCTGAACATAGGATCAAGACAATATTCGGGAGGCCTTTCCTGATTGTGAAGGTACAAGGCATATCCGGGACCGGTGTGTCCAGCGCACTCGAAGAATGGCTGGATTTGACTGCGCCGAAGCTTGATCCGGCATTCTCGTATATGACCGAGGGCAGCTTCCACACCGGGTTCGGCGACCCTGGGATTGAAGTTAAAGGGAAGTTGCTTTCGACGAGACAACTGTCGCGGGAAAACATAATCGTGCAATACACGATTCAATACAGCGCGGACGAGGATGCGCCTTTGTTCCAGCGGACACTCACCGCGGTCCACCAGCGAAATTCGAGCGGGGCGTTTGTTTTGGACAAAAACAATTCCAGCCCTACTACGGAACAGTTTGAAAAGGCTGAGGAAGGGGACGGACTGTCGCGAGACGAACTCCTGCGATTCGCGTTTCGGCCCCTTCGCGAAATTGCGGCCGGTGGGAACGCGAGCAAGAAGAAATGGCTCGAGGCGTATCTCGAAGGCTGCAAGGGTACTTCGGAAAAGCAGCTACTCCTCGGGCTGCTCCAGGGACCAAGATAGGTTGGATTTGCCTGCGACAAGGGACGTTGAGTATTGGACGTTGCGCGGAATTTCGCGGATGTTTCATCGCCAAGTCTCGCAGCCAATTTTTGTCTTGACTGTCTTACTAGTCGATAGTAAGATGGAGCCGGTCGTCAAGAGCGCAGATATGAAGCGGCCCACACTGGCGAAGTTGGAACGTCGGATTCTGGAAGTGTTGTGGTCCAGGAACGAGGCGTCCATGCGAGAGATTCAGGAGGCATTTCCCGAACCCCGGCCTGCCTATACGACGATTACGAATACCGTATACCGCATGGAAGGTAAGAAAGCCGTGCGCCGGGTTCGTAAGGTCGGTAACGCCGATATTTTCGAATCATTGATCGCCCGGGAAGCGGCTCGCAGCAGCCTGTTGGATGAGATTCTGAGCTTCTTTGGCGGGCGGGCACAACCGATGGTGGCGCAACTTATCGAGTCCGGAAAGCTCACGCTGGACGATATTCGCGAACTTGAGAAGGCGGCAGGGAAGCGGAAATCGAAATGAGCGGTCAATTCGTCCTCAACCACTTGTGGCAGTCATCCGGCTTCGTACTCGTTGCCGGATTGATGGCGTTCGCGCTTCGCAATAATTCGCCCAGGATACGTTACTGGGTTTGGCTGAGTGCGTCGCTGAAATTTCTTTTGCCGTTTGCGCTGCTGGTTGAGCTGGGGAGTTTGGTTCCGCGTCCGGCTCCGCGCGCGGTGTCGGTGGCGGCGCCTGTTATTTCGGATGCTGTCGCTCAAATCGCCGAATCGTTTTCACCGGCCTCTGACGTTAGTGTTCCGGTGCATGCTTCATTGAATTGGGTTCCGGTTGCGGTCGGCGTTGTTTGGGCTTTTGGATTTCTGGCGATCGTGCTGGCGCGATGGCGCAGTTGGGTGCGAGTTCGAGCAGTGCTCGGTGCCGGGACACCTGTCGAACTTCCGATCGCTGTGCCTGCGCTCATCACAGATGGTATGGAGGAGCCGGGTGTAGTTGGTTTTCTGCGCCCCGTTTTGATGCTGCCTCGTGGGCTGTTGGATCAGTTGAATCCGCGGCAGCTTGGCGCTGTCCTCTCGCATGAGCTTTGCCATGTGCGTCGCCGGGATAATTTTTTCGCTGCTGTGCATATGGTGGTGGAGGCGGTTTTCTGGTTCAATCCGCTGGTTTGGTGGATTGGATCACGCATGGTGGAGGAGCGGGAACTGGCTTGCGACGAAGAAGTTCTGCGGATGGGCTGCGAGCCGGCGGATTACGTGGAAGGGATATTAAAGGTCTGCCGGTTTTATACGGAGTCTTCGTTGCCTTGTGTTTCGGGTGTTACGAGCGCGGATGTGAAGAAGCGGCTTCGCTCGATTCTTGCAGGAAGTATTGCTCAGGAATTGAACGGTGCAAAGAAGATTGCGCTGGCGACGATCGGTCTGGCGGCTCTCGTGGCACCTGTCCTGATCGGTGTGCTGAATGCGCCTGCAGTCCTTGCGCAAGACGATACGGACTGGCAGGTGAAAGCCGGAGGCAAGAGGTCGTTTGATGTTGCTTCCGTGAAGCCCACCAGGAACGGGGGAATTCCAAACTTCAGCTTTGGTCCGGGGAATGATAAGACTCGCGGCGGTCGTCTTGCGGCGACGTTACCTCTGCAAAATTTCATTGAGTTCGCTTATAAGCTTGCACGCTTTCAGTCGGCGTCAGCGGTGGCGAGCGCGCCGGAGTGGGTGCGCGCGGACATATATGCAATTGAGGCGAAGGCGCCCGGTGATCCGACGAAGGATCAGATGCGTCTCATGATGCAGTCTCTGCTTGCAGACCGGTTCAAACTGGCGGCGCATTTCGAAGACAAGCGGCTACCTGTTCTGGCATTGAGGCAGGTTACGCCGGGCAAGCTGGGACCGAAGTTGCTGCCGCATTCCCAGGGGCCTCCTTGTCCGGACTATGAGATGCCGGCTTTTGGTGCGACGCCGCCGGATCCGAGGAAAGATAAAGCTGTGTTTCCACCCTTTTGCGGTGCAGGGATCACCCGCGGCTTTCGGGATGGACCGACGTTCTGGGGAAGCAGGGACGTCACGATGGCCGCCACAGCCCAGGCGATCTACTCATGGGGATCGCTGATGCGTGAGTTCGACAGGCCGGTGGTGGATCAGACGGGACTCAATGGGACATTCGACTTGGTTGTGGAGTATGTCGGTGTTTCGCTATCAGCGGTGGTTGCTGCCGGGCCGGGGGCTCCAGCGCAGTCTGGTGAGTTCGGAACGCCGTTTGTGGAGGCGCTTCGGAAGCAGTTGGGTTTGAAGTTGGTGCGGACGGAGGCTCCGGTGCGAGTGCTGGTGATTGATCGGGTTCAGCGGCCTTCGGAGAATTGATGTGGGGGCTTTGTTGGCAGGGAGACTTTGCCGTGCACGATTTCGCCCGATGGGCGTCATAGGTAAAGGGAGCGGGATGGCAATGCGAATCGCTGGATCTGTTCTCGTTATCGCTGTGGTGTGCATCTCAGGAACGCGGGCACAGTCTCCCGCGTTCGAAGTCGCAACAGCAAAAGTGAACCGCTCGGGCAGCGGCAGGTCAAGCTCCCCCTGGCTCATCAACGGCAGAATGACTGCGGAAAACGCCACGCTGAGAATGATTTTACGGTCCGCGTACGGACTCACCGCCTTGCAGATCGAGGGCCCCGGCTGGATCGATTCGGATCGGTTTGATCTTGAGGCGAAATCGCCGCCGGGTGTTCCCGACAGCGAACTGATGCCCATGCTTCAGTCGCTGCTGAAGGAGCGCTTCCAACTCGCGGTCCATCGCGAAACCAAAGAAATGCCTGTGTTCGATATGGTTGTTGCGAAAGGGGGCCTGAAGATAGCGCCCTTTGATCCGGCGCACATTCCGCCAACACCGCCACGGAACGGTGCAGCGTCCATGATCATCGGACCAATGACGATGTCTCAACTCGCCGGCCGTATAACGCCAGATGCTGGCAGACCGGTGCTCGACAAGACCGGCCTGGAGGCGACGCGCTACTTCTGCGCTGCGACCTACAGTCCGCTCAGCGCGCAGTCGGCGGACAGCGCACCGGAGTCAGGCACTCGCGATATCTTCAGAGCGCTCGAACAGGAATTGGGCCTCAAACTGGAACCTGCCAAAGAACCACTTGAGATTCTGATCGTCGATCACGCCGAACGAATCCCCACTGAAAACTGATCAATGTTCCCGGGGGGGCGCTGAAGTGAGCGGCGTAATGGCGCAGCGACCCGATGGCGAGAATGCACTACGAGGGCGAGCGGCTCACGTGGCGGTCCGCTTCGATTTTGTTTTGGCGGACGCTCGGCTGAGCGTGGGCCTCAAGCTAACGGTTTGTCGGCAAATCGTTGAGTTGAAATTCCGGGACTCCGCGTTCTCCAGACTGCGACGCGGCGGTCGGCGGCAGGACAGGAAGTGGCTACGCCGCTACTTCAACGTAATCGACTGACGCGTTGGGCTCGGGTATTGCCTCGCCTACTTCCCGCATAACCTCGAAGTGCGCGGATAATGCATCCTGGAAGTTTTGCCGCGTCTCTTCTTTGGTATCGCCGACAGCCGCGCACCCGGAGACGTCCGGCGAATACGCAGAATAGCCGGTGCCCGTTTGCTCAATGATGACGGGATAGCGTCTTTCTCTCATGTCCGGCCCTGTCATTTCAATCCTGCTTTCTTCAGTATATCGTTCAACGTGCCTGGTGCGAGTTCCTTGCCTTCGTTGCCAGCCACCGTAATGACCGACGCTTCCTTCGGGTGCTTGAAATGACGGTGGCTGCCCCGCGAGCGCATTTCTACCCATCCGTGTTTTTCGAGAAGCCGGATCACTTCGCGCACCTTCATTGGCATGAGTGTTCATCTTATATGCCTCTGGCGCTGACGTCAGCTATTCGTTTACGGGCGATCCGGAAGAAGCTCCGTGAGGCGCAATTCTCCCGTAAAGTTTGACGTCGGCTGACCACGTAGTCCGCTTTGCAACGGACGGCTTGTGGGGGCCGACTGGGACTACACTTCTGTGACGGTCTAACCGCCACGCATCGGTGCGGCGGGGGGAGCGGTTTGTTATTCCGCCATGTCCCGCCGCTAATGAATTGAGCGGCATCTAATCGAGGCCAGAGGCCGGCGCTGTTGATCACGCGCCTGCATGCCCGCTTCGAAAAGCCACTCTCTGGTACCGCTCTCTACGTCTTGCGCTTGAGTCGGTTTTATTCAGGCCAGCCTAAAAGATCTTCCGTCGCGCGCTGTTGTAACGCCGCAAATCCATCAACGGAACCGGAAGTCCAGTTTCACCGCAAATCGACGCTTCCCGGCCGGGAAAACATTGTCAGGAGGCGACCGGTGAAGGACCGCTCCCTGCACAGAGTTGTAGCATGCGAGGTCAAGGATTCCGGGGTAGGTGTTCGGGCGATCGGGTGAGTTGGGGTGGGTTAAGATCTTCTGGTTCAAGGGGATGGGAGGATTGAAAATACTTTTCACTTTTGTGTGACCGGCATCAGTTGCCAACTGGAATTTGCTCGGCATGGTCGACAACTAGTGTGTCCACCAGAATGTCTTTTGTTTTGATCAGCCTTAAGCCCAGCTGTTGTTCGAGAGCTTTGAAGACGGTCGGCAAGCCGCTGCCGGGACCTAAAGGGTCCTGCGGGCTCACGGCCGCTTCCACACCGGGGCCGACCCTGATCGCAGTGTCGCGGTTATCGAATTTCAGCCGGATATCGTATCGGCCGGCGATACCGGTTTTGTCGACTACGTAATGGGTTCGGTCGCCTTGCGGCGTCACGAAGCTGGGTAAATATTCGGCGAGTTCAGGCATCGAGTATTGCTGGAATAGGGCGTGCATACCCTGGCTGCCGCTTGCGACCGTAGATCCTCGGCCTGACGGAAGGATCGCGAAACCGTCGTGGTCCATTTCCGGGATTCCGTAATGAAAGTCGGGAGCGGTGGGATCGCTCTGATCGGGGGAGGGTTTGAGTTTGGGTCCGCCTGGCGCCACTACGAGATCGTACGCGGGGAAGGATTTGGGTTCGTGGTGAAGGGTGATTTTGAATTGTTGTACCAGAAAGTTTTGAAACATGAGATCGAAATCATGTTTGGCCGTTTGCGTGGGCATGGTTGCGGTGAAGGTGTACAACGGGCCGCCGAATGAGCCACGGATCCAATTGGGGCCTGTGATGTTGGCGAAATCTACGTGGAATGCTTTTATCAGCAGGTCGATCAGGGATGCTTTCTGGATTGTCACTCGCCCCGGGTCGTTTGTTCCCGGGCCACCTTTTAGGAAATTGTTGCCCGGGCCTGGCGGCGAGGGAAGTTGCTTTATTGTGGCTGCGTCGAATTGAAGTTGGGGCTGGGTGTTTGCGGGAGTGGCGCAGGTGAGGAAACAGGCGGTCAGGAGTGATAATCGGGGGCGTTTCATGGATTGTCTCCTAATTGAATAGTACACAAGAAACGAAGGCTGAAGCGAGTGTTTTCATGCGATTTTGGGGTCGCGGCCGTTGAAGGCCCGGTTCATAGTTGCTGGGCTAGACCGGCGTCAAGAACCGCTCTGTTACCTTCGCGGCTCAGTATAGGAAGCGGCTCCGTACGAGACACACTGTGTCGGGACGCCACAGGCGACACCTTCACCGTGTGGCAAACACTTGCTTTCGGTGTGGCAGGACTATTGCCTGCGTTGTCTTGTGGCAATCCGTCTCCTCCTCACCTCGTTTGTGTTTGTTTCTCTGGGTTTTGCTCAGAAACTTCCCAGCTACCAGTGGGTTCAGGAGGTGGATGCGTCCGGAAGCGATTCGCTCGCCGGGCTGGGGACGGACGCCCAAGGGAATATCTACATTGCGGGCAGCACTCAGTCGCGGAATTTTCCGGTTAAAGGCGCGGTGCAGGGAACCATGGCTTCGTCGGGCCTGTACCGGATTAACGGAACTGGATTTACTGCGCTTGGGCTGAAGTCGGTTTCGGCCGTGGCTGCGACGCAAGGGGGCACAGCGATCTATGCCGTTTCGTCCAATGCGCTGCTCAAGAGTAGTGACGGTGGCGCTAGTTTCACGGCTGTCAGCTTACCCAGTTCTCAGGTTAGTGCTGTTGCCATCGCACCGGGGAACGATCAGGTTGTCTTTGCGGGGACGGGCGATCAGGGTGTCCTGAAGAGCTCCGACGGGGGCGTGACGTGGGCTGCGGTCGGCGCTCGGAGCACGATTCAGAATTTGTGGATCGATCCGGCGAATCCGGCGGTGATTTTTGCCGGGACTTCGAGTGGGCTTGTGCGATCTGGCGACGGCGGGGCGAGTTGGCAGGTGACCACGATTACCGACATTGTTCAGAACATCAATTTTGGCGCGGGCAATGCGGCGGGTGTTGTCTATGTCGGTAGTTATCACGCTGGTTTTCTGAAGAGTACGGATTATGGCCAGACATTCAGTTCGTTCAGCGCACCCAAGCTCTCGGAGGTGCTGCCGGATCAGAACCACCCCGGCCAGTTGATCGGCGCGGGTCTCTACGGTCTTTTCCTGAGCACCGACGATGGAGCCACGTGGACTCAGAAGTCTACGACGCCTGTCTGGTGGGACATGACGCCCGATTGGCAGGATGGCGTTTTCTATGTGGCGTTGGCTACGAACAGGAGCATTCTCCGGATCTCCGGCGATCTGCAGAGTGTGACGCCCGCGGGTCCGCCGTCAACCGGATATGTGAACGCGATTACTGTGGCCAACGGGCAGTTGTACGCGGCGAATGAAGGTTCGTCCGATGTCTTCGTGACGAAGCTCGATCCACTAGGCAACATTATTTACTCGACGTACTTTGGGGGGAGCGGGGACGATTCGGCCATGGCTATGACCGTCGATGCGAACGGGAATGTGTTTGTGGCTGGCAGTACCAACTCGCGCGATTTTCCGGTCAGCAAAGGCGCGTATGCGTCGTCAGGCAGTGTCTTCGTTTTCAAACTAAACCGGGATGGATCGCTTGGATACTCGACATATTTCAGTGGCACGTCTCCCGTTGGGATTGCGACGGACGGCAGCGGGTCGGCCTGGCTTGCGGGAACTACGCTGGGCAATTTGCCGGTTACTCCGGGGGCACTGTCCGCGACGTTCTGCTGCGATCCGGGATATATCAGTACGGGTCCGCCGATTGTTTCGAATGAAGCTTCGTTGACACGGTTTGACAGCGCCGGATCGAGTCTCGTTTTTTCTACTTATGTGGCAGGCTCCAGCGTGACATCCACGCTTGGCATCGAAAATCCAGCCAGCGCACTGGCAGTTGCAGCGGACGGGACGGCGTATCTGGGCGGGGTTAAGGGCATCTTCCATATCGACGCTACTGGCTCGTCGCTGCTTTCGTCGATGCCGGCTGCGGTTGATCCAGCGGCGATGGTTATCGCGCCGGATGGCAGTCTTTATGTTGCAGGGAGCCCGGTTACGCCAGGCGTAGCGTTTCTGACCACGGCGGGAGCATTTCAGCCTGCGTTGCCGGGCCAGAAAACATTTGGTGCCCAGATCGCGGCGGAGCGCGTGGATGCGGGGCTGAAGAACGTGATGGCTGCAACATACTTCAGCAATGTCTATTCGGATGTAGTTAGCAGAATTGCGCTGGATGGGGCGGGGAACCTTAATATCGGGGGAAGTACCGGGCAGGTGGGTCTGCCGACGCGCACGCCTTTCGCGGGCGGGTTTGCATCGCCGACTGGGTTTTTGGCGACTCTGTCTGGCGATTTGTCGACACTGCTTTTTTCCAGTTATTTCGGCGACACTGAGAACTTCACTGTTTCGGGCGTCGGGATGGGTGCGAATGGGAGTGTGGTTATAGGAGGAGTCACCGGTCAGAGTAGCAGCGCGCCGACGGGGTATCTGGGGAATATCTGGCTGAACAGCCTTGCGCTCACGCCGCCGCCTGCGTTGCGGATCGATACGGTTGCGAATGCGGCGAGTCTGCTGGATGGGCCGCTCGCCGCGGGTGAGACGATCCTCATTACGGGTGCCGGATTCGGCAGCGATGCGCGGATTCTGATTGGTGGTGAAGCGGTGGTGCCTGTTTCGATCACGCCGACTGTGATTGCTGCGACGGTTCCGGCCGATGTCGCGGCAGGTGCGGTTGCGGTGCAGGTGCAATCGGGCGGCGTTAGTTCCAATTCGGTGCTGATGCCGACTACAGTTATTTTTCCGGGGATTTTTTCTGCCAATGGCACGGGGTATGGCCAGGGTTACATTCTCAACAAAGACGGAACGTTGAATACGCCGGGGAATCCGGCGGCGCCTGGAGACAGGATCACGGTTATGGCTACGGGGGTGGGTCCTTTGTCGCTGACTCAGGGGTATGCGGTGACGGAGTATCCGGTGAATGTGTTTATCGACGGCGTTTATTGTGCGGGCGTGGCTGCTACGTTGGGTCCGGTGAGCGGGTTGCCTGGGGATGTGTACCGGATTACGGTGTATGTTCCGAATCCGGCGGTGCTGTTTGCGGGGAGTAATCCTGGGTTCAAGTTTCCGGCGTCGACGAGCGTGGTTATGAAGATCAATGGGGCGGTTACTCAGACCGGAATTACGATATCGATTGCGCAGTGAGCGTTGGGGGGAATCTATGAGAGTCGTGCGCAGTTACCTGAACCGAATGGAAGCGGAGATGGCGAAGGGCGCGCTGGCATCTTCGGATATCGAATCGATGATTCAGGCGGATGATTGTGGCGGGGAGCGGCCTGGTCTGGTTTTGGGCGTGAGTTTGCTGGTTCGCGAGGAAGATGTGGAGGACGCGGGGCAGATTCTGGATGAGATTTCCACGGCGATCTGAACTTCATCGATGCGCGGGTCCACGCTTGCGCGCGATTTGGCGTCAGGTCTGACGTGACTCATAATCGAATCGCTGTGTTGGTGCTGGCGGGGAGTGGTGCTCTGGCTGTCCTTGCACAGAGCGTGGGCGCTCCGGAATTCGACGCGGTTTCCATCAAGCCGAGCGTGCAGAACAAGAATGGTCCGATGCAGTTTGAGCCGGGGCGCGCGTATTCGAATAGTGTCACGGCTCATCGGATCATTATGGCGGCTTATCACCTGAAGGAGTACCAACTCGTCGGAGTGAGCGGGTGGGTCGGGACGGATTGGTTTGCGCTGGAGGCGAAGGCGGACAAGCCGGTGGATGAGAGTCAACTGCGGTTGATGCTGCAGACGCTGCTGGCTAAGCGGTTCCGGCTAGTGGTGCATCGCGCGACACGGGAGACGCCTGTTTATGTGCTTATGGCGAGCAAGAGGACCAGGCTGTCGGCGTCGAAGCCCGGGGTTGCCATACCGGCAGGGCAGACTACGGAGACGATGGAAAGCCTGGTTAGCCTGCTTAATCTGCAGGGATTTCAGAAGATTGCCGGGATTGATCGTCCGGTGCTGGATGAGACCGGGTTGCGGGGGGAGTACCTTGTTTCGAAATCGTGGTACGACTCGTGGGAGGATTTCGGGACGTCGATTATTGAGGACAAGATGGGGTTGAAGCTGGAATCGCGAAAGGTTCCGATGGATGTGCTGGTGATCGATCGGATTGAGAAGCCGGATCCGAATTGAGGGTTTTGCTCATTCCATAATTTTGCCTAACTTGAAATATTGCCGAATACGCAATATTATGTTAGTCTATCGATATGACTCTCAGAAAACTCGCTTTCGGATTGACCCTGCTTGCCTTTTCGGCCTTTGGCCAGTCCAGGATTGCGTTTGAGGCCGCTACTATCAAGCCAGCGGCTCCTCTGGATCAGGCTAAGCTTTTGGCGGCGGCGCAGGCGGGCGGTAAGTTGCCGATCGGCGCGAATGTTGGGACGAGCCAGGCGGAGTATCTTTATCTGGATTTGAAGAGTTTGATCGCGCTGGCTTACGGGGTGAAGCCCTTCCAGATTACGGCTCCGGATTGGGCGGGGACTACGCGGTTCGACATCGTCGCTAAGTTTCCGGCGGGGGCGACGAAGGCCGATGCTCCGAAGATGCTGCAGGCGTTGCTGGAAGACCGGTTCAAGCTGGTTACGCACCGTGCTAGTGCCGAACATCCGGTGCTGGCGCTTGTGGTCGGCAAAGGGGGACCGAAGCTGAAGGCGTCGGCGGAGGCTCCGGTGGCTATCGATGAAAAGACTCCTTTGGCGTCTGGTCAGCGGCAGGCGGACGGGCCTGACGGGCCGATTCGAGTGACGGTTGATCCGAAGTCGGGCGGCGCGGTGGTCGATATGGGGCTGAAGGGCAAGATGACGTATAAGGTTGCTCCCGCTACGCAGACTATGCACATCGATTTCAGTATGGTGACGATGGGCGGTTTAGCGGATATGATGACGCAGTTGTTTGCTCAGTTGGGGGGCGGCGGGGGGCGGCAGATTGTCGATATGACCGAGATCAAGGGCAACTATGAGGCTTCGCTGGAGTTGTCGCTGGCGGATTTGGTGGCCATCGCTAAGAATGTCGGTGTGGATGTTGGTGTGGGTGCTCCTGCTGCCGGGGGTGGTTCTGCGAGTGGCACTGGTGTGGCTGTGGATCCGGGGGCTGGAGGCGCTTCGGTGACCGATGCGGTGCAGTCGCTTGGGTTGAAGCTGGAATCGCGTAAGGCTGTGGTGGAGCAGTTTATTGTGGATCATGCGGAAAAAACTCCTACGGAGAATTAGCCGCAAATGAACGCAAATGGACGCGAATCCGGACTAAGAGAACGGAAGCGGCGGGAGACTCGGGCGGCGCTGAGTCATGCCACTATCCGGCTATGCATTCTGCGCGGGTGGGATAAAGTGACCGTCGATGATGTGGCAGCGGCTGCGAATGTTTCGCCGCGGACTTTTCGGAATTATTTTTCCACTAAGGCAGAGGCGATTGCGGCCGGGCATCTGGAGCGGATGTTGCGTATCGCAGATGAGTTACGCGGGCGTCCTGTTGACGAGGCGCTTTGGACCGCGATTACTCAATCGGTGATTGTTCATTTCGAGGTACCAGTGGAGAAGGGTGCGGGCCGATGGGCGGAGCGGGTTCGCTTCCTGCTCACGGAACCCGCTATTTACGGCGAGGTGTTAAAGGCGACCGCGGCAGCTCAGGTGGAATTGGCCAAGGCTATTGCTGAACGTTGCGGGACGGAGGGACTGTATCCGGAATTGATGGCTGGGGTAGTGATGGCGGCCGTCGGCGTAGTGGGGGAACGGTGGATGCGCGAGGGTCCAACCGGCTCGATGGTCCCGGCGCTCCTTGAGGCTCTGGAACGGGTAAAACCGGCTTCACTTGAGCCTGGCGCGCTACAATCGGTTCTTATGTTTCAGGGAATCGAACACTTGGCGATTTCGTCGCCTAATCCGGAAAAGCTCGCTCATTGGTATGTGGACCATCTGGAGTTCCACATCAATTACACGTACGCCGGGAATTATTTCGTGCGGGCCACGAATGGCGCCGTGATCGAAATCATTCCGGCCGATAAATCGCTTTCCGCGCCGCAGGTGATTGCTAATAATAAAGACGCAGGCTTCCGGCATCTGGCGATTGCATGCGACGACTTCGACGCCGGGGTGGCCGGGCTGAGGGCGAAAGGTGTCCAGATGGTGGGTGAGCCGTTTGAAACGCAGGGCAACCGGCTGGCGTTTTTTAACGACGCCGACGGGAACCTGGTTCATCTGATCAAGCGCGAAAAGCCACTGCCGTAAATCCGGACAGAACCCTTTGTTTAGCCGAGTTTTCAAGGCATTCCACTACCGCGATTTCCGCATCCTCTGGATTGGCGCCTGCACGTCGACCATCGGCACGTGGATGCAGGAGGTTGCCCAGAACTGGCTCGTCCTGCAACTTACGGGATCGCCGTTTCTGTTGGGGCTTGACGCATTCCTTGGGGACATCCCGATTTTTCTGTTTTCGCTTTTCGGCGGTGTGCTGGCCGACCGCGTGGATCGGCGCTTTATCCTGATCGGTTCCCAGGTGGTGCAGATGATTTCGGCGGGCATACTGGCGATTCTGATCTGGACCGGCTATATCCAAAAAGATACGATTTGGGTGGTGCTGCTGCTTTCGTTCGTGGTGGGGACGGCGCAGTCGTTTGGCGGGCCGGCGTATTCGGCGCTGGTGCCTAGTCTGGTAGAGAAGGAAGATGTGCCGAATGCCATTGCGCTAAATTCGATTCAGTTCAATCTGGCACGTGTGATCGGGCCGGTGATTGGCGGATTGGCGATGAAGTATGTCGGGGCCGGCTGGTGTTTCGCTCTGAACTCGCTGTCGTTCCTGGCAGTCATCATTTCGCTGTCGCGGCTGCATATCAATTTCAGTCCGCCGCGCACGGGTGAATCGATCATGACGAGCATGAAGCAGGGGTTCACGTTTATTCGCGCTCAGGGCGCGATGGTGACGCTGATCGCGATCGCTTTCTTCATGACGCTGCTGGGGATTCCTACGATTACGTTCCTTCCAGTGTTCGCGAAGGTTGTGTTCGCGGGCGATGCCATGACGTACACGCTGTTTCTGGTGGCGAGCGGGTTGGGGTCGATCACCGGGGCGCTGACGGTGGCGTGGATGGGGGATATCCACAATAAGGGCCGGGTGGCGCTGACGGCGCTGGTGGCGATGGGGATTGGGATGGTGGGATTTGCGCAATCGACGTCGTTGGTGCTGAGCTGCGTGATGTTGTTCTTTACCGGTTCGGTACTGATGTGCGCGTTTGCCATGATTGCTTCGCTTGTGCAGTTGATCACACCGAACGACATGCGCGGGCGGGTGATGAGCGTGTATAACGTGTCGTTTCGGGGTGGGATGCCGTTTGGCAGTGTGCTGACCGGATGGCTTGTGCCTATGTTGACTGCGCCTACGGTGCTGTCGATCAATGGCGTGGTGTTGTTGTCCATGGGTTTGTACTTCCTGTTAGTGCAGCGGCGCGTAGCTGCACTTTGATAAGTCGCGCAGCCTCCTGGCTGCGTTGTAGTACATATTTAACGAACCGAAATCCTGAGACCGTGCATCGTTAGAGTTATGCGAAGCTATCCGGCGTTGTTCATTTTGCCCTTATTGTGCGCTCCGCTGGTTTGTCGCGCGGCTGACGATCTGGTGGCGTTGCGGGATCATCAGGAACGGAAAGAGCTGGAATCGCGGGCGGCGGGGTTGCAGGGTTCGGCGGAAAAGCGGCCCGGAGATGCGGATGGGTGGTATCGGGCGGCGCTCGCGTATTCGTATGCGGCTGAAGTTGCGATGGAGATGGGCGATAAGGGCGGGTCGAAGCGGTCGGCCGAGGCGGGGGTCGATATGGCGGACAAGGCTATCGACATTAATGGCCACAACGCCGAATATTACCGGGTTTTGGGGACATTATGCGGGCAGATTGTGCCTGCGAATCCGATGGCCGGGATTTTGATCTACGGCAAGAAGGCGAAGGAAGCGCTGGATAAGGCCGTGCAGATGGATCCGAAGTCGTCGCAGGCGTTTTTGGCGCATGGGGTGGGGTATTACTATCTGCCGGAGAATTTCGGCGGGGGGCCGGAGAACGCGATTAAGGATTTCCAGCGGGCGATTGCGCTGGACCCGAAGTCGGCTGAGGCGTATTTGTGGATGGGGATTGCGCTGAGAAAAGAAAATCAGCATGCGAAGGCGCACGAGGCTTTGGTGAAGTCGCTGGCGCTTGATCCGGATCGCGCGTGGACTAAGCAACAGTTGGCGAAGACGCCGGAGAAGTAGCGCTAGGGCAGGCGATAGGCGACTAGTTCGGCGGGAGAGCCGGCGCCTCCGATTCCCAACACTAAATATTGTCTGCCATTCAGGGTGTAGGTCATCGGTGAACCGGTTTGCGGGGCCGGCATTAAGATGGCGCCTGCGTCTTTTCCCGTTGCTTTATCGTAGGCTCGCAGCATGGCTCCGCGTTCTCCGGTTGGCGTGGTGAAGAAGCCGGATTCTCCTGCGATCAGCAGCGTTTTGGTTACGAGTGTTCCGATCATGCCGACCCGGCCGGTCCGTGGGATTGTCAGGCCTTTCAGGGCGGGGTTGTTGCGGACGACATCCGGTGTTTCCCCGTGGGCGATCTGCCAGAGGATTTCGCCCTGGTTCATGTCGATGGCGCTGATCCGTCCGTAGGGTGGTTTTACGAGCGGCATGCCATCAACTGTGATGCCGCCGCGACCACCACCTCCGCCGCCTCTTCCTCCGCGGCCTCCGCCTCCGCCTGCGTTGCCCTGGACATACGCAATGTCAGGCGGGTTGGGGCCTGACGGTGGCAGTAAACCGAATGGTGCGACTTCGGTTTGGGAGAACACGTAGAGGATGTGGGTTTCGGGATCGTAGGATCCGCCGGGCCAGTTGGTACCTCCGTTGGGAGGGCCGAGCGCGAGAGTTGCAAGAGGGCCTTCGGCTTTGCTGACTACTGGTGGTGTAAAGGCGGGACCGAGTTTGTACTTCGAAACGATGTCGACGGCGGCGGCGCGAAGTTCAGGAGTGAAGTCGATGAGATCGTCGATTGAAACGCCCTGTCGGTCATATGCGGGCGGCTTTGTGGGAAACGGCTGCGTCGGTGAATACCATTCGCCAGGTACGTCGCCTTTGGGTACGGGGCGTTCTTCGATGGGCCAGATCGGCACGCCTGTTTCGCGATTGAAGACGTAGAGGAATGCCTGCTTGGTCGGTTGGGCTACGGCTTTGATGAGTTGACCGTTGATTGTGATGTCGGTCAGGATTGGCGCGCAGGGAATATCCATATCCCAGATGCCGTGGTGCACGAGTTGGTAGTGCCACTTGCGGACGCCGGTTTTCAGATCGAGCGCGACGAGAGTTTCGCCGAAGAGACCGTTGCCCGGGCGATGGCCGCCGTAGAAATCGCTGGTGGGCAGTTCAACGGGGAGGTAGACCAGACCGAGGGCTTCATCCACCGAGATTTGACCCCAAACGCCCGTGTTGCCGGTGTAGGAGGCGGAATCGCCGAGCCAGGTATCGTAGCCGAATTCACCTTTTTGGGGAAGAGTGTGGAAGATCCAGAGACGTTTGCCGGTCTTGATGTCGAAGGCACGGACGAACCCCTTGACGTTGGTCTTGCCGGTTTTCGGAATGTTGCCGTTGCTGTGGAGCGCGCCTACGACCACGATGTTGCCGGCCACGATGGGTGTGGAGTTGAGGCCGATGTCGGCGGTATCGAGGTCCATGGTCTGGTCGTCATCGAGTTTGAGATCGACGATGCCGTTTTTGCCGAAGCCGGAGACCGGGGTGCCTGTTCTTGCGTCGAGCGCAACCATTTGATAGCCGAGGGTGACGTAGAGGATTCGTTCTTCCTTGCCTGGTTTACCATCCTGACCGTCGGTCCAGTAGGCGAGGCCACGGCCGGAGAGTTGGTGAGGCGCGTTGACGCCGCGGGCTCCTTCGCGTTCGCTGTGCATCCAGAGTTGCTCGCCAGTGGCGGCATCGATGGCAACGACGGCGCGGCGGGTTCCGCCAGTGGAATAGAGAACGCCCTTCACCATAAGCGGCGTACTTTCGATACTGGTTTCCACGCGTGGGCCCAGGTTCGAAGTGCTGAAACGCCAGGCGACCTGGAGCTTATTGAAATTTGAGGCGTTGATCTGGTCGAGCGGGGAATAGCGAGTGTTGGCTAGATCGCCGCCGTAGGTGGGCCACTCGCCGTTTTTTGGCGCGCCGGATTGGGCACTGCCCGGCATTGTGGCCAGCAGTATGAAGAGAACGGCGCTGGCGGCGCGCAAGACGACATGGTTCAGACGCATAGTTTCACCCACTTAACATACCTCAGGATGTTGGCGCCTGGGTGTTTGTTGTGCAAAACGCAACCGACCTGTAACAATCGGGTTGTAAACTGAATCCAAACCCGATCCCCTGTGCCAACATCGATCCGAATCCGCCTGTTTGTCACGTGTTTTCTGCTGATTGCGGGCATTGTGGTGCTGGTGGATGTGAGCCGGTCGATCAACACGATTGTGCTGGTCGTCCTGGAGATTTGCCTCTGCGGGATAGGCGCGGCGGTGATGACTTCCATCTTTTCGCGCGCGTTGGCCTGGAGAATCGAGCGACTGCGATCGTTTACCGATAATCTGCTGGAAGCTGCTCAGTCGGAATCGCCGCTGCCGGGCGAAGATGACGCGACTCGCGCGCTGAATCAGTCGTTGCGGCGGATGGCGGGGCGAATTCATGAACTGGTGGAACGGCTCAGTCAGGAATCGAATCGTCTGGACGCGATTTTGAAAAGCATGCGAGAAGGCGTGCTGGCGGTGGATCACCAGATGCGCGTCCAGTTTGCTAACCAGGCTTTGGAGAATGCGCTGGGGTTGAAGGCTCCGGTTGCGCGCGATACGCCGTTGGTTGGAGTAGTTCGTGATCCGGTATTTCTCAGCCTGATTTCAAGCGTGGTTTCCACCGGGACACCGGCTACCTGCAGGCTGCAATTCAGTGGGGCTGATTCGGCTGTTTTTGAAGCACACGCTTCTCCGTTTGCGGTGCCTCCGCACTGGGGCGCGCTGGCGATTCTACACGATATTACGGGGATCGAACGGCTGGAACGGGTGCGGCGTGATTTTGTGGCGAACGTTTCGCATGAGTTGCGAACACCGCTGGCTGCCATCCGCGGGTACGCTGAGACGCTGCTCGGCGGGGCGCTGGAAGACACCGGACATAACCGCCGCTTTGTGGAAGTGATCCAGGCGCAGGCGATCCGGCTAAATAATATTGCTACCGATCTGCTGACGCTTTCGGATCTGGAATCCGGGAGGCGCGACGCGGAGCCTGGCCCGATCTCGGTGGAAGATGCGGTCAATACGGCGCTCTCCACAGTGGAAACGGAAGCGAAGATCCGTGGCGTGCGGCTAATCCGGGGCCCCATTTATGACGCTCTGGTGACTGGCCACGCGATCCGGCTGGAGCAGGCGCTGGTCAATCTTCTGGACAATGCGGTGAAGTTCAATAAGCCGGGTGGGGAAGTGCGGATCGAGGCTACGCCGGGCAAGGACGACCGGATCGTAATTTCTATTTCCGATACCGGTGCGGGGATTCCGTCATCTGACGTGTCGAGGATTTTTGAACGTTTTTACCGGGTGGATCGGGCGCGGTCGCGTGAGGTCGGGGGGACCGGGCTGGGGCTTTCGATCGTCAAGCACGTAGTGGAACGGATGGAAGGGGTTATCAGCGTGGAAAGCCGGCTGGGGCAGGGATCGACGTTTACGATTTCGTTTCCGCGACGGCCGGAATCGCGCGCGGCTTAGATGGCGGGAGGATGACGCGGCTGCTCACAGTAGCGGCTCGGTATGGGCATTGGTGTGCAGTTGAGGTAACAGGAGAGAATGGACTCAGTGGGATCAGCGGAAACAAAGCGACCAGCGGTTCAACCGCGAAAGAAGAAGAGTGAAGTTAAGGTCGTGGAAATGCCTGCTTCGCAGGCACCCGACGAATTGCCGCTGGACGATCCATCGCTATTTATCAATCGCGAACTGAGCTTGCTGGAGTTTCAGCGGCGAGTGCTTGAGGAAGCCCAGGACCAGCGGAACCAGTTGCTGGAGCGGGTCAAGTTTTTGTCGATCGTCAGTTCGAATCTGGATGAATTTTTTATGATTCGGGTGGCGGCGCTGAAGCAAAAGCTGAAGGCCGGCAATCAGGATCGGAGCATCGACGGCAAGACGGTCTCTCAACAGCTGAGCGCGGTGCGTTCGCGCATCAGCGAACTCATGAAAGAGATCTACGATTGCTTCCAGAAGCAATTGATGCCGGAGCTGACGCGCGCCGGAATCAAGATCGTCACGTGGGAATCGCTCGACGCCCGCGAACGGGATGCGCTCAAGACCTATTACCACGATACTGTTTTCCCGGTTCTGACGCCGCTGGCGGTCGATCCCGGCAGACCTTTTCCCCATATCTCAAACCTCAGCATGAATCTTGCTGTGGTGCTGAACGACACCGATGGGCGCGAACATTTCGCACGCCTCAAGGTGCCGGAGCGATTGCCCCAGTTAGTGGACGTTCCGGCTTTGCGGGTACAGCGGAAAGCCTCGCCGGTGCGTAAGTTTATCTGGATTGAGGATCTGATCGCTGCGAATCTGGAAAGCCTGTTTCCGGGGCTGGAGATTGTGGAATCGCATCCATTTCATGTCACTCGCGACGCGGAGGTCGCGATTAAAGAACTGGAGAGTGACGACCTTCTTGAGACAGTTGAAGAGGCTGTGTGGCGGAGGCGGTTCCGCAAACCTGTACGGCTTCAGACCGACAGCGGCATCTCGAGCCGCGTGCTCGAAATTCTTGTAGAGAACATGAGCGTGGAGCCGAGCGACGTATATAAAGTGCGGGGTCCGATCGATCTGGCGCGCTTACGGCAACTGCCTATGCTGGACCGGCCGGAACTAACCGATACGCCGTTCGAGCCCTGGACTCCCGAGGTATTCACATCGCAGGCGGAAGAGGATATGTTTGCGGTGATCCGGCATGGGGATCGATTGCTGCATCATCCGTATGACTCGTTTCAGCCGGTGGTGGAATTGCTGCGTAAAGCGGCTGTTGATCCGGACGTGCTTGCGATCAAGATGACACTTTATCGCGTTGGCAAGAATTCGCCGATTGTAAAGGCGCTGCTGGAGGCTATCGAGAACGGCAAACAGGTCGCGGTGCTGGTGGAGCTTAAGGCGCGGTTCGACGAGGAAAGCAACATTGAATGGGCGCGGGCGCTGGAACGGGAAGGCGTGCACGTGGTGTATGGGCTGGTCGGGCTCAAGGTGCACTGCAAGATTGCGTTGATTGTGCGTCGCGAGGCGGATGGGATCCGGCGGTATGTCCACCTGGGCACGGGAAATTATAATCCGGCGACCGCGCGACTGTATACGGATCTTAGTTTGTTCACTGCGAATGATGAGATCGGGACTGATGCATCGGATCTTTTTAATCAGTTGACCGGTTATTCGCATAAGGCGGACTTCCGGCGGTTACTGGTTGCTCCTCTGACGATGCGCAGCAAACTGGCGGAACTGATTCGCCGCGAGATTCAGCTGGGCGAACGGGGCAGGTTGATTTTCAAGACTAACGCTCTTGAAGACAAAGAAACGATTCAGTTGTTGTATGAGGCTTCGCGCGCCGGGGTTAAGATCGATCTGATTGTGCGGGGTATTTGCTGTCTCCGCGCGGGGATACCCGGTGTCAGCGACAACATTACCGTGCGGAGCATTGTCGGCAGATTTCTGGAACACAGTCGAATCTATTATTTCGGCAATGACGGTGACGAGGAAATCTATTCGGGCAGTGCGGATCTCATGCCGCGCAATCTGGATCGACGGGTTGAACTGCTTTTCCCGATTCTGAACGAGAAACTGGTTCGGTATCTGAAGGACGTTGTGATGGAGAAGTATCTGTCGGACACGCGAAAGGTGCGGATCGCGAAGCCGGACGGCAGCTATGAAACCGGGCGGGGGGCTATGGACAGCCAGGCTTGGTTTGTTACTCATCGCGCGAAAGTTCGCAGTGTTTAGGTGGATTGCTGAAATGAGGATCTTAGCCGCCGATTAACGCCGACCCTCGCCGATAAGAAAAAATCGGGCGGACAGTCGATTAGTTACCTGCACGATATAAAAAGGAGGCTGATGAACTGGCTGCGCATCGAAGGCTCTGCGTACTGGGTAGTATTTGTGGCAGCGTTCCTTGCGGTATCGATCTGGGAATCGTTTCGGCCACTGAGGCCACTGGTGTCGTCGGCGAGCCGACGATGGAGCCGGCACGCTCTGCTCTATGCGGTCTCTGCTATCTCTTTCAGCCTGATCGTACGGGTTAGCCCGGTATTCGTTGCGATCGCGGCCGGTCAGTGGCATTTTGGAATTCTCAATCATGCCAGGATGCCGCTTTGGATTAGCTTCGTCATTACTGTTCTGGCTCTTGATTTATGCCACTATGCCTCACACCGTTTGTTTCACGCGACGGAATGGCTCTGGCGCGTGCATCGGGTGCATCACTCGGATAACGATTTCGATGTCTCGACAGCGGTTCGTTTCCATCCGCTGGAAGTGGCGGGCAGACAGTTGCTCTATCTGGGTGCGATAGCTGTGCTGGCTCCGCCGGCGGGCGCTGTGTTGGTTTATGGCTTGCTTGTGGCGGTGGAAAATCTCTTCGTGCATGCCAACAAGTCTCTTCCACCGGGGGTGGAGGGCGTGTTGCGATGGATGATGATCACGCCTGATCTCCATCGCATTCATCATTCAGAAGACTTTGTGGAGCAAAACTTCAATTTCGGTGAAGTCTTCCCCTGGTGGGACCGCCTTTTCGGTACTTACGCGGGCGAAACCAGCAGCGGTTCCGGTGTGGTTGTTACCGGCCTGAGAGAGCTGAGGGGCGTTGATACGCTACCCATTCTCTACTTACTGACTGCTCCGTTCCGGCGGCTACCATAGTTTCCACCAGCCGAATAACAGGACTGCTGCGGCTATTGCCGCGTTGGTAGTGGCGTGAGCGAGAATAGCGTCGCCCAACTGCCCTTTGCGTCGATAGAGCAGCGAGTAGAGGATTCCGGCTAACGTGCCTGCCAGCCAGCGTTCGCCGTGCATGACTCCGAACAATACGGATGAACCGGCCAAAGCCAGTACTGTTGACCGAGCAGGGTTCAGGTGACCGAAATCCGAAGTTGTGAGACGCCGAAGCAGATACCCGCGAAAAGCAAGTTCCTCGGCGAGCGGCACCGCGAGGATTGCGGTGAAGGCTCTGGCCGCGATCCAGGTCCAGCGCGCCGTTGGTGCTGCGAACTGAAGGGCCGAAGGTGCGGCACCAGCGGGCTGGCCGGACAGGGCGAATTCCATGGCGATCCACGCGGCAAAAACGACGAGTCCACCTGCGGGTCCACGCCAGGTCCAGGTCCAGTTCATTGCGCGGTATTCGGGGAGATACGAGAACAGCACGGCAGCGGCTGCGGCGATACGGAGGGGATAGAGCCATTCGAAACCGCCGGTCAGGGAGCGCGCCAACATTCCTGCGGCGAGGATCGCCAGGAATGGGCCCAGGTACACGGCTACGTTGTTTACCAATTCGGGAACCTGAGTGCCGGCGATTGCCTGGTCTGGCTGTTGCGCAGTTCGCACCATCCACGAAACGCGCCCCGAGACCAGACACAGGCCGAAGGCAACGCCGTTAAAAGCGATCCAGCCTGCCTGAGAATGAAAACCGTTTGCTGCGATATCTCGGGCGCCTGCATTGCCAATCAACATCAGGGCTGCGATCCGCACGGAATTGAGAACGAACAGGGTCACAAGTCCGACTGGAATAAAAAGCAGGGCGTGGGGAAATCGGAATTCCTTACGGTTCAGCCAAAGCCACAGACTGCCAAACAGGATCAGCAGCCCCATTCCTTCGAGGCCGGAGCACTGGGGCGAAATGATGACGCCGAAGCGCGCTGTCGCGATACGCATCCTATCTGGCTGGATGATGAGGTGGCCGAGGAAAGGGCGAAGCATCCACTGGACCAGGGTGAAAGTCGCGAGGGAGGCTGGTTTCCAGAGCGAGCGCCATGCGGCGGATAAGAGAACGGTCGCGAGGGCCGGAATGGCCGCGTACAGCCAGGTCGCGCCCGCCGACTTCGCGAGTCGGAGCCAGATTCTGACTGGCGCCAGGGCAGCCAGTCCGGTAAACAGTACGCCGATTCCGAGAAGCACGAAGGCGACCGGTAGCGCGGCACTTTTCGCACCGTTGACGGCATACAGTCGAGGGCCCAAAAGCATCAGGGCCCCGAATAACGTCAAGTGGAGTAGCACCCTACGGGGTTGGGTGGGAGATTGCGATGCGTCGCGTCTGAATGTGTTGAGGGCCTCACGCCGCATCAGATACATCAGGGCACAGCCCATGACGGCGAAGCTTACGAGAAACCGGATTGCAGGCATTCCCCAGACACCCAATACCTGTGCGGTCAAGAGTGGGCTGGAGACGAGGTTTTGTCCGTCGACGGACAGGGAAATTGCGACCAGTTCAGCGGCGAATACAAGGAAGAGAATTAGGAGGCGAGGCAAAACAACCCGGGACAGAAAGAGACACTACCCGCGATGGTTTTGGGGATGGTCGCGGTTCGATCGGACTAACGTCCAGTGCTTAACGAGTGCGCCGTCTCGCTCGGAGGACGAGAACTGCTCCGGAGAGTAACGCTACCGCGCCCGTTGCGGACGTAGCGTCAATTTCGGGACTGCTAATGTTGCCCGCGAATGCAAACGCGGCTGAACCCAGAACAACCAAGGCTAAGGTGATAGAACGGACCATTTATGATCTCCTCCTTGGGCTACGATATCATAACGTCCGCGACTCATCATGACATTTCGGCGGCAGGTATGTGTGATTAAGTACTCTTGACCTTTGCCATGAATCCCCCGATCCTGGAAGCCGTTGGCATTACGAAGTCGTACGCCGGTGTGCGAGCGCTCCGGGGCGTGTCTTTTGAGCTGTGGGGCGGAGAAGTCCACGCGCTGATCGGAGAAAACGGGGCGGGTAAATCCACCCTGATCAAAATCATTACCGGAGCGGTGACGGCGGATTCCGGTTCGCTGCGTGTTGCGGGGAAGCCGGTCTTAGATAACGATCCGGCGACGGCGCGTGCGCTGGGAATTGCGGCTATTTATCAGCAGCCCGCGCTGTTTCCGCATTTGACCGTTGCCGAGAATATTGCGCTGGCTCTGGAGGTTGGGAGTGTGTGGCGTAAGGTCGATTGGACCGCCCGCCGACGGCGCGCATCGGAGTTGCTTGAACGCGCAGGAGCTGCCATTGGGCCGGACCGGCTGGTTTCGACGCTGAGTATGCCGGAGCAGCAGATCGTTGAGATCGCGAAAGCTATCGGGGCGGAGGCAAAGGTCGTGATCATGGACGAGCCGACCGCGTCTCTGACCTCGACAGAAGTTTCAAGCTTGTTTCGCGTGATTGCCACGCTGAAGAATCAGGGCGCGGGGATCATTTATATTTCGCATCGGCTGGAGGAAATTTCTACAATCGCGGACCGGATTACGGTGCTTCGCGATGGCGAATCCATTGGCACGTGCGCGGCCCGCGAGGTGAATAGGGAGAAACTCATCGCGATGATGGTGGGCCGCGAAGT
>Ga0206926_1029_pt1 | contig 32042 bp, 18 predicted proteins | sample Alteio_BWOrgHeat_59_FD_152955 | JGI IMG/M metagenome (GOLD analysis project Ga0206926, IMG submission 152955) | Enriched cells from forest soil in Barre Woods Harvard Forest LTER site, Petersham, Massachusetts, United States -... | ecosystem: Environmental > Terrestrial > Soil > Temperate forest >... | reverse complement strand
GATCATCCCCGCCGACGGGCTGTAATGGGGCAGAACGCGGTATGTATTGCATAGGTCGGTCAAAAGAATTTTCATCGGTCAAAGCCGGCGCCGTCAACGTGGTCATCATCCCCCTCAGACTGTCCACCCCCGTATGCGACAGGCTCACCTCCAGGAGCATCTCCCTGTCATACGCATTCACCACCTTCAGGATCACATCCCCCGACCGCGCTTCTTTCCCCGCAATGGCAAATAATTTGTCCGGCTCCGTATAGCTCATTAACAATGCCCCGTCCAGGTAGCATTTCACCGTATCGATCCCCACTTCGAGGGTAATATCATACCAGCGCCCGGACGCAATGGTATCTTTTAGCGGTGTTGTCCCCGAAATATTGCTCACATCGTACCCATTGCTCACTTTTTCAAATACCCCCACTTTGTTCACCCACGCACCGATATGGGCACGATAAAACGTATTGCTGTCCTTCACGGCAAAAGGAATGATAAAAGCATTGTACCCACCCAGCTTCCGCGCCTTCATATGTAACGTATAGGTGGAAAAGCTTTTCCCACGCAGCATGGCAAACTGCTGCGCACCCGTTGCAGTCTGCGCCAGCGCACTGTCTTTCTCCTCCCACCGGCCCCGCACCAACCCCCACTCCGGCAGCCGGTTGAGAAAATCACTCCTGTATACCACGGAGTCGCCCGACATAACAGTTATATCTTTATACTCCGTCTTCGTATCCCAGGTAGCCAGGCCAATGCCACCCACAAAAGCAGGCGGTGGCTCAGCAGCCCGTTTCACTTTCACATCCGTCAAAAGATTCACATCGGCCCTGTTCTCATTCATCATTTTAATGGCGTAATAAGAAATACGCGCAAAGCTGCGCCCCGCATCAAAGTTGATGAGGTTCACCGGCCAGTCAATATCATGCACATTCACCAGCAAAGGCGCATAGCTGCTCATTTTTACCAGGTCGCCGTTTTTCTCCATCCCCATGATATAAACAGCATCGCTCAGCGAGGCTTCCATATCCCCGGCGCCTACACCGCCATTGGTGGCATATTCTCCTACATACATATCCCATCTGCCCCGCCTGTATTTGTCAAAATGATCAAAATGGGCCATGGCCCACCCCGCCGCTTTATACGCGTGCTCATCCGCATAATCCACCTGCTTCATCCCCCTCAGCGTATATTCATTCACATCCCCGATCCCCATGCTCGCCATCATCTTTATCTGTGGATACTTCTCCCTGATCGCCGCATAAAAAACATTATACCGCTTTGCATAACGCGGACCGCTTTGCTCATTGCCTATCTCCACATATTGCAAGGGAAAAGGCAAAGGATGCCCCGCAGCCGCCCGCACCTTCCCCCACTTGCTGTCCACAGGCCCAATGGCATATTCTATCGCGTCCAGCGCATTCTGCACATAAGGCTGAAGGCTGTCATCGGTTATAAAAGTGCCGCTGCGAAAGTCACAGGAAACCCCCGCATTAAAAACATACAAGGCCGCAGCTCCCACGTCCTCACAATACTGCAGATACTCATGATAGCCAAAGCCATTGCTCGTCCAATACCCCCAGGGGCCATAAGTACCCACCCGCGATTCCACAGGACCAATGGTCTGTTTCCAGTCCGGCGCGCTTTGTATACAGATCCCCTCCACAAAACATCCCCCGGGCCACCGGATAAAAGCGGGTTTCAGATCCGCTATGTACTGCGCCAGGTCCTGCCGTAATCCATTGGACCGGCCTTTAAAAGTATTGACAGGAAAAAGGGACACAAAGTCCAGCCATAATTTCCCCGGTCTGTTAAACGCCAGCACAAGTTTCGCCTGCCGGTCACTCTTTAAAGCAGTAAGTCTTGTCCTGTACTCCTTCCATCCTTGACCACCCACCGGCTTAAATACATAAGTCGCCAGCACACTCCCATCCGCACCCTGCAAAAAAGCCGTCACATTCCCCTTATATCCCGGATCACGTAAATAAAATTTCAGATCATACGCCGCTCCCGCTACGATATTCATCCCCCAAAAACCTTCATTGATCACTTCCGCCCGGTCCCCGTCATCCGCATAGCTGATCTCCACCTGCATGGAATGCGGCGTAGCGTTATTCAAAGGTTGAACAGCCGTACGCGAAACAGCCAAAGCCGCCTTGCCCACACCCATAGATCTCCACGCCGGCAGATCACCCAAAGCAGGCCATTCCATCTTCCAGTCGCTGACCCCATCGTCCGGCATGGAAAAATGCGGCGTACGCGGAGGCACGATAAACCCATCCTGTAATGTCATACCTGGCGGGATATTGGCATCCTCAAAACCCCGGTTCTGGACCATCTCCGCATAAAGCCCCCCCTCCCCCGCATGGCTGATCTCTTCAAAGAACACACCGTGCAAGGTCGTAGAAACAGTGTTACCCGTCTTCGCCGCATCGATGGTGATCGTCGCGCCCTCCTGCGCAAAAAGCACAGTACAAAAACACAAAACCAACAGCGTAAAAGAATATCTTATCATTGTACGATCCATTCATGTATACCGGAAGCATCATTTTTTGGTAACCGCACCACCATCCTCAACGCCGTTGTGTTCACTGGCTCAAACTCCACCGTATCATACTTGTCTTTTGCGATCTCATAAGGCGTGGTAGCCTTCACCGGCACCCACTCCCCGTCTTTTTTATAGAGTAGTTCCCAGGAGGCCGGCAGATCACAGCCACCCCAGGGCTTGTCATCATACCAGTATACTTTACTGGATGAGATAGTATAGGGTTTGTCAAAGTCATATTGCACCCACTCCGTCGTATCCTTCATCGGCCACCAATGCAGATAGTTCGTGCTCTGGTCCTTGCTGTCCTGGGGATCATACTGGTCGTTCAATGCTTTCAACATCAGCTTGCTCCTTATAGACCCCGAAACCCGGGCCTTTGATGCAATCGTCGGCTCTGGCTTCGGCTTCGCCGCATCCGCCTTATAAGGCACCCACACTTCCATCTCACCGCTGCCCCGGTTATTCCAGCTGTAATAAGGGATGGCCGTCAACGTCTCCTCTTTCTTCGGCTCAGCAGGATCCTTCGTCGCAAGATAACCCCTGGTCACCAGCTCCGTGATCCCGTTCAGCTTCTCAGGTTTATACACCGCCTGCACAGCCGCCGTCGTATCCACGACAATGCTCTGCACCGTGCTGTCCCCTTGGTCTATCCCTTCCAGGCAATAAACAATAGGCCCCCGCTGAAAGGCCAGCCTGTCCTTATCCGCCTTCACCTGCCCATTCGCCTTTATTTCCTCCACCTTCATGGGAAGATCAATGGTCACTTTATCACCCTTCTTCCAGCTCCGCTTCACCACAGCATACCCCTTCTCCAGCACATATTCCACCGGTTGCCCATTCACAAATACAGGCACCCGGTCCAGCTCGCTGCTGACAAAGGAATAGAGGTCCCCCGGCACAGGTTTATCCTTCGCCCACCCGGGGATCCGCACCCGCAACGCAAACACGCTTTTCACCACGGGGTCCACTGTTATAGTCACCTTACCCTGCCAGGGATAATCAGTCTGCTGCACCAGCGTCACTTTCGTGGAAGGCAGCTTGATAACAGCGCTATCGCTTACAAATAAGTTCACATAGATGCCTTTTGTATCCTGCGCATAGATATACCCCGGCATAGAAGGAAGGAACCGCGTCATATTCGTGATACAGCAGGCACAGCTAAACCAGGCGCTACGCTGATGCTGCCCCACAGAAGCCAGCGGGTTCGGATAAAAGAAACGGTTCCCGCTCAGCGATATCCCACTCAGCAACCCATTGTATAAGGTACGCTCCAGCACATCAAAATACTTCGCATCCCCATGCAACAGGAACATCCGCAGGTTCCAGTAGACATTCCCAATGGCCGCACAGGTCTCGGCATAAGCGCTCATATTGGGCAGCTCATAGTCCGCGCCAAATGCCTCGCCGCTACCCGTGGCGCCAATACCACCCGTGATATATAATTTCTTGTCTACTGCATTTTCCCAGATGGCGTCTATCGCATGAAGATACCCTTCGTCACCCGTCAGCGCCGCCACATCCGCCATCCCCGTATACATATAGGTCGCCCGGACGGCATGTCCTTCCGCCTCGGTCTGATCTATCACTTTTTTATTCGCCTGGTTATACGCATCCCCCTTCGGTCCCCGCACATCCAAAAAGAACTTGGCCAGATCCAGGTATTCCTTTTTTCCCGTAACACGATACAACCGCACCAGCCCCAGCTCAACTATCTGGTGCCCCGGATACTCTTCTAATTTCCCGGGACCAAACACCTTCACCAGCAGGTCCGCATTCCGGATCGCGATGTTTAAATAGGTCCGCTTCCCCGTAGCCTGGTAATGCGCTACAGCCGACTCATATAAATGACCGCTGTTGTACAGCTCATGGCTCAGGATCTCTTCCTTCTCCCACCGCTTGCTCCCTATCCACTCATGAGGCTTCGCTACATGCGCCGACCGGAAAGTATAGAGATAGCCATCCGGCTCCTGCGCAGCGCCAATGATACTGATCAGCGTATCCATCTCCCGGTCCAGCTGTGGATCATACTTTTCCTGCAGGCTATAGGAGGCTCCTTCCAATAGTTTATATAAGTCCGTGTCGTCAAACGGGAAGTCACTGAGCTTACGTCCCGTCTGCTTACCCGCCGCCAGCAGAAAATTATTGATCCGCCCCTCCTCTCTGCACTTACGGAGAATATACGGGATCGTCACCCGCGCATTCGTTTCCAGTCTCGGCCGCCAGAATTCATCCGTCAGATGCACATGCGTAAATGCCACCGGCTGGATGGGATAATCCGTAGCAGCAGGCAGCTGCGCCATGACAGGCACACCCGTCACCAGCAACAAGCTCGCCTGTATCAGTTTTTTAACATTCATACCACTTATTTTAAATTATTTTAAAACTACTTCCTCCCGCACCTGCTTACCCCTCCACATAAACCAATAGATCGGGATCCCCAATAGCACGATCCCCAGCCCCGGAAAAGTAAACTTCGGCTTATACACCAGCAGCGACACACAAATAGCGCTGGCAGCAAGAATATACAACAGCGGTAATACGGGGTAACCAAAAGCCTTGTACGGCCGGTGAATATCAGGACGCCTGCGCCGCAATACAAAGATCCCGGCCACCGTAAGGATATAAAAGATCAACACCGTAAAAATGACATAGTCCAGCAGCTCATTATACCTCCCGCTCAGACAAAGCACAGAGGCCCACAAACATTGTATCCACAAACCCCTCGATGGAACATCATTCCTGTTCAGCTGCCCGGCCTGCGGGAAAAAAAGACCATCCTTCGCCATGGTATAATAGACACGGGCCCCCGATAAGATAAGCCCGTTATTACACCCGAAAGTCGATATCATTAACAAAACAGCCAGTATTTTAGTTCCGTTGCCCCCAAAGATCAGCTTGGCCGCTTCCACTCCTACCCGGTCATTCTCCGCATGCGCGATACCCTGTAAGGGCAGCACCGACAGGTACATAAAGTTCGTGGCCGTATAAATCAGCGTGACGATCAAAGTCCCCAGGAAAAGGCTCAGCCCGATATTCCGTTTCGGATTACGGATCTCTCCGGCGATAAACGTCACATTGTTCCAGCTGTCACTGCTAAAAAGACTACCCACCATCGAGCCTGCTATCGCCCCCATCACCGCCATCCCCGTATAAGGGACCAGGAGCTTCCCATCCATTTTTCCAAGCGTGAACCCCGTACTCCAGTTGGCCTTCCAGACAGCCTTATTCGCTGCCATAAATCCAAAGATGATCAGCCCGAACAACGCAGCCAGCTTTACCAGCGTGAACAGGGTCTGGATGTACTTCCCCTCCTTAACCCCCTTCGTGTTGACATAGCTGAGAAAAACAACCAATAAAATAGACGTCAGCTGCGCAGCCGAGATCTTTATGATCCTCAGGTCTGCAATGATATGCGTCTCGCTTAAGGAAGGGAAAATATACGCTGCAAATTTGCTGAACGCCACACCTACCGCGGCAATAGAGCCCGTTTGTACCACCGCGAAAAAGCTCCATCCGAAAAGAAAACCCACCAAAGGATTATAGGCTTCTTTCAGATAGACGTACTGGCCACCCGCCCGGGGAAACATACCACTCAGCTCCCCATAGCTCAACGCAGCTATCAGCGTTAGCAATCCCGTCAGCAGCCATATGATGATCATCCAGCCCGCAGAGCCTACCGTCCGCGTAATATCCGCGCTTACGATGAAAATACCCGATCCAATCATAGACCCGGCCACGACCATCGTCGCATCCAGCAGCCCAAATGATTGTCTGAATTGATGTTGAGCAGTTTGATTATTTTCCATTTATTATTTTGCGTGCCGTAAGCGTTATCAGCTGCACCCCGTGCGGCGCCAGCAATGTCTCATAATCAGGTTTCATCACCCCCAGCTCCTTTTGCCGCCACACATCCCTCACCCGCCACCCTTCGCGCTCCTCCGCATCTTCCTTCAGCTTCTCCTCTTTCTTCCATTCACCACCTAACCCCAGCTCCCCCCAATTCACGCGCACACGTCTATACGCCGTCCCCATATTAAAAATGCCCACGGCCCTGCTCCCATCAGCCAGCTCCTTTACCCACACCTGGCTGCTGTCCCTGTCTGCAACCCGCTGCGCCTGTCGGCCTAGCACATCCTGGTCAATGGCCAGCACTTCCGCATTGGTCAACAGGTTCAATGTAAAGGCATCCAGCTTACTAAGATCACAGCCGATAAGCAAGGGCGCCGATAAAAGACACCAAAGGCTTACATGCGTATATTGTTCATCCGGCGTCAGCCGCGACGGATGGAGGTTCTCCCCCCAGCCCACCTGCCCGACGATCATCATATCCGGATCATTCCAATGCCCCGGTCCCGCAAAGGGATACAAGGGATCTTGCCCAAATCCAATGCGGCTAAAGTTTCTCCAGGTGTCCTCAATATCTTCCGTCGTACGCCAGCTCTGTCCATTCACCAGCCTTCCCCATTTCCAGACATCCTTCATCCCATACTGGCAGAGGCTATATACAATGTCCCTCTTCTCCATGGACAAGGCCTCGCTCATCACCGCATAGGGTTTGATATACGCCGCTAAAGAGGTGTCATTTCCCGCTATCCCGTCATAGCTGCACCAGTCATATTTTAAGTAGTCGATCCCCCAGGATGCATAAGCAGCGGCGTCTTTTGCCTCGTTGCGATAGGAACCTAAAAAACCGCCACAGGTCTTCGGCCCCGGTGAAGAATAAATACCAAATTTTAACCCATGCCCATGCAGCCAGTCCCCCAGCCCCTTCATATCCGCAAATTTTTCATTGGGCACCACACTGCTGTCAGCCGCACGATGAGGAGACTCCCATCCATCATCGATATTGATATAGGTCCACCCATAATCTATCAATCCCTTATCTATCAGGGCCTGCGCCGATTGTCGAACTTTTTCGGCGCTCACACTAAGCCCCCAGCAATTCCAGCTGTTCCACCCCATCGGCGGCGTCAATGCCAGCTCTCCTCCCACCCTGATCACCAGCTTCTGCCTGGCCACACCCAATGCATTGCGCACAATAACACTTACTTTGTGATCGCCGACATCGGTAACCACCCCGCTGATGATCCCCGTAGCCCCATCTACCGCCAGCCCCGCCGGCAAACCCGTAACACTATATAACAGAGGCTTCCTGCCCGTAGCTGCTATTTTAAAAAGAAAAGCCGATCCCGGATGCGTCCCCATCATCGCCGCACTATTGATCCGGGGCAATAATGACGGACGCGGCGTAAGGATATAAGGCAGTGTCATCCGCCCGGAGACCTGCATCCCTATCGAAGCCCCCTGCTTACCCTTCGCAATCCGCATCCCCGTCCCCTCCAAAAAAGCATACGACAATTCAATACCACTCCGGTTCGGCACAGCCCATGCATATCTCCGCTCCCCAAAGGCATCTATTTTTACTTCCATCGTTTTATCCACCAGGTCCTTTCCCGCAGCAGCATCCCTGATCCTGATACTAAGCCTCCCCGTGACAGCTACATTAAACCGATTCCCGATGCTCAACGGCGCCACCGCCTCCGCACCATTATATTGGATGCTATCCTGCACCACCCCTATCTGTAACCCATCCGTCCGCTCCAGCATATCCACATAAGGCACACCCATAAAAATACCACCGGTTCCCCCGCCATCATACACCCGCACCGCAATAACATTGTCCGCATCCCAATGGATCAACGGGCTGTTACCAGCAACATGATACTCCCGCACAGCCGGCCACTTACTGACATATCCGCCCGCATCGGAAGGAAAAGCCCCCGTCTTGCCAATACGAACCCCATTTAAAAAAGTCTCATCCACATCATTTACATGCGCGAGGCAGATCCGAAGACTGTCTTTCCAAAACGCATGTTCCCGCAACACAGCAGGAATGACCACATGGATCCGATACCATGCATAGCCATGATGATCCGGGAAGCCCTGTTCCTGCCATACGACACCGACATGGGACATTCTCCACAAACCATCATCATACCCGCCACCCGCATACACGCCGCTGTCACCCGTGATAAAACGCCCCTCCGTCATAAAAACAGCATCCTTATGCTGTGCAAACGAACAGCGCCAGGCAAAAAAGCCCATCAATATCAAAAGCAGTTGTCTGGTCATAAAAAATTATAATACCTGGAAACCGTATGCATACGGGTCATCATCCGGGTCTATCGAGATGGTATTGTGTCCATAGATCCTCGCCCATCCTTCTATCCCCGGGCGAATGGCCGGCTTACCGCCCACCGTCAATTCCGCCTCTATCGTTCCGATAAATTTGCTTCCTATGATGCTCTCATGTATAAACAGATCCCCTTTCTTCAATTTCCCTTTCGCATACCATTGCGCCATACGCGCCGAAGTCCCCGTACCGCATGGGCTGCGGTCGATGGCCTTATCCCCGTAAAATACAGCGTTACGGGCCGTAGAGCTGCTGTCTATCACCGCCCCCGTCCACAGGATATGGGAACAGCCATTGATCGTCGGATCATCCGGATGCACAAAAGAATGTGCTGCATTGATCCGCTCCCGTAACACACGCGCCCACGCTATAAGCTTATCCGCCGGGTAATGTTCCAATCCTGAAAAATGTTCCTGTACATCGACGATGGCGTAGAAATTACCTCCATATGATACATCCACCCTCAACGCACCCAGCTCAGGACATTCCACTTCCAACCCTTCCGCCGCAAGGAATGCAGGCACATTCGTCAGTTTCACCGACTTCACTTTCTTCCCCTCCTGTTTATAGCTCACCATCACCAGCCCCGCCGGCGCCTCCATCCGTACTACTCCCGGCTGCTTGGGCACGATCAGCCCTTTCTCGATAGCTATCGTGATCGTCCCGATCGTACCATGCCCACACATAGGCAGACAACCGCTTGTCTCGATAAACAATACCGCTACATCATTCGCCGGGTCATGCGGCGGATAAAGGATACTGCCGCTCATCATGTCATGACCCCTCGGCTCAAACATAAGCCCCTTCCTTATCCAGTCATATTCTTTTAAAAAATGCTGCCGCTTCTCGCTCATCGTATTACCCACCAATACAGGACCTCCATCCGCCACCAGCCGGACAGGATTACCACAGGTATGAGCATCTATACAGTTAAATATTGTATTCATTGTATGGCTTCCCTTGTATAAAGATTATTCACCAGCCGCATGATCCCCAAAGGATTGCTGTTCTTTAAGGCATCCGGCAACATCCCATCCGTAAAATTCTGCAAGCACACAGGCCGTACCCAACGTTTAATGGCGGTAGTCCCGACAGAAGTAAAACGCGCATCCGTAGTAGCTGGGTAAGGACCTCCATGAACCATGCTGGCATTCACTTCCACCCCGGTAGGCGGCATGTTTAAAATGATCCTTCCGGCCAGGTTATGCTGCGCTTCTATCACATCCCCGTATTCAGCTCTATCAGATTCCGTCGCCATAATAGTCGAAGTAAGCTGCCCCTTAAGGCCCTGCAACGCCTGCAGCAGCTCCGCCCTGTCCGCACAAACCACCGCCAGGGAATAAGGTCCGAATACCTCTTCCGTCAACTGAGGATTCCGCAAGAATTCCTCCCCGCTCACGACCGCCAGCACCGCCGCTGCATCAAGCCCGACCTCCGCCTCCCCAACAACCACCCCCGCCGACCGGCTCAGCACTTTCAATCCCTGCTGACTCAGCATATTCCCCACCCCCTTTTGATAAGAGGCGCAGATGCCGCTGTGTAACATCTTCTGCGGCTGCACTTTTGATAGCTCCTCTCCCAACAGGTCTAAAAATTTTTCAAACCCTTCGCCCCTGATCCCAAACAGGATCCCAGGATTCGTACAGAACTGACCTACTCCCAAAGTAATGGATCCCGCATAAACACCCGCCAGCGCCGCTGCATTTTTTGACAACGTATCAGGATAGAATACAACAGGATTGATACTGCTCATCTCTGCAAAAACAGGAATGGGCTGTTCCCGCCGCTGCGAATATTCCACCAACGCCCTCCCCCCGGCAAACGATCCTGTAAAGCCTACCCCCTTTGCATAAGGGTGTTCCACCAGCTCCCTGCCCACCGTACTCCCGCTTCCCATAACATGCTGCACCGTATAGGCCGGCATACCGGAAACATCGCTCGCTTTCTTCATAGCCCCGAAGATCAGCTGAGAGGTCTGCGCATGCGCAGAATGTCCCTTCACCACTACAGAACACCCCGCCGCTAACGCGCTGGCCGTGTCACCACCGGCAGTGGAAAAAGCAAAAGGGAAATTGCTGGCCCCAAAGACGATAACAGGCCCCATAGGCGCCAGCATCTTACGAAGGTCCGGCTTCGCAGGAGAAGCCGCATCTTTGGTGTCGATGCTTGCTTCCACCCAGCTTCCCTCCCGCAATAAATTCGCAAACAGCTTCAGCTGCGACGTCGTCCTTGTCAGCTCTCCATTTAGTCTCGCCAACGGCAAATTCGTTTCCTTGTGCGCAATAGCCACTGCATCTTCCCTGATATGCTCGATAGCCCCCGCTATATTCTCGAGAAAAAGGGAACGGTTCGTCGCTGTTATCTTCTTGTATTCGAAAAACGCATCCTGCGCGCGTCGCATCACGGCATCTACCATGTAGTAAATATTTTAAACAGTCACTTTTTTCTCGTTCAATGAAAGATAATCCGGCAATTCCGGCCGCACAGCCAGGGCATTGTTAATAACGCTCAACACATGCTCACGTTCTTTTCCCACCAGCATCAAACGGGGAGAACGCACATTTTCAGTCCCGATACCCACCTGCGCTTCCGCCAGCTTTATATACTGCACCAGCTTGACATGAATATCCAGCTCCAGCAAAGGCATAAACCAACGATAGATAGCCGCCGCTTCTTCTATCCGGCCCGCTTTCACCAGCCGGTAGATCGCCACTGTCTCAGCAGGAAAGGCGCATACAAGCCCCGCTACCCAGCCATGGCCGCCCAATAGCATCTCTTCCATCGCAATGGTATCCACCCCGCATAATAATCTAAACCGCTGCCCAAATCTGTTCAGCATCCGCGTAATATTCGTCGTGTCCCGCGTAGACTCCTTTACAGCTTGTATAGTAGGCACATCCACCAGGTCATCAAACATGCCCAGCGTGATCTCCGTTTTATAATCCACCGGGTTATTATATAAAATGATCGGCAGGTCCGTGACAGCAGCCACCTCCTTAAAATACGCCACCGTCTCCCGGTGATCCGTTTTATAACGCATAGGAGGTAAAAGCATCAGCCCGTCAACACCCCACTCCTTTGCCAGCTTCGCCTGCCGTATAGCTTCCCTGGTAGAACCCTCCGCTATATTCATGACGACAGGCACAGCCCCGGCCGTTTTTTCCACACAGAATTTTACCAGCCGCTCTTTCTCCTCCACCGTTAAGGTACTGCTTTCTCCTAATGTACCACCTAGTATGAGACCGTCCACACCAGCCTTCAGCTGAGCCCGAAGATTTTTTTCAAATGCAGGCAGATCAAGCTCGTCATTACTGTCGAATTTTGTCGTGAGAGCAGGAAAAACGCCTTTCCAGTCAATAGCCATGTTAGTATTGTTTTAAAGCAAATCTATTTGAACTCTTCGCCCCCTGCTATACAGTTTTTAATAAATCATCACCCGATATTAACCTCTCCATTTCCTTACCCCCCTTTCTACAACGATTTTGACCAAAACCGACCGGATTTTAACCCAATCGGATATTCCCGGCGGTTTCTTAGGATAATATCCGTATATTTAGTAAAGTTAAATGTAGATATTACAGTTATTAAACCAATCACTGCGTTATGAAGATCTTACAGTTCACACTCCCCGTGGCGGATAATAAGACAATCATTGTAAAGGATGAATCGCTCCCCGATTTCTATCCCCACCTCCACCGGCATAACGAGGTCCAGCTCTCCTGGGTCATAAAAGGAGAAGGCACGCTCATAGCAGACAACAGCATGCACAGCTTCCACAGCAACGAAATATACTGGATAGGCGCTAATCAGTCACACGTGTTTAAAAGCGATCTCTCCGGCAATACCACAGCCCCACCCCCCACAGAACATAAACATAAGCTGGACATCTTTTTCAGCTTTGACAAACAGCTGTCCCCCTTCTTCTCCATTCCCGAGCTAAAGAACCTGAAGAACTTCGTACAGCAGCATAACAACGGCTTCCGCATCCCCGAGAAACACGTCCGCAACATCGCTGACATGATGCTGGCAGTCCGCAATAACTCCGGGGTAGAACAATTCTTTCAGTTCCTCGATCTGTTGAAACAGATCGCCGCCCTGCCAAAGCTCCACCCGCTCTCAACACAGTCCCAAAATGAATCCTACAGCGATAATGAAGGCATCCGTTTGGCCACGATCTATAACTATGTCATGCAGCATTATAAACAGCCCATCACGCTGGAAGAAGTGGCTAAAATGGCCTATATGACCCCACAGGCCTTCTGCCGCTATTTTAAGAAGCATACGCATCATACCCTGGTATCTTTTGTCAACCAGGTGCGTATAAATGAGGCGTGTAAAAAATTGGTAGATAAAGATTATGACAGCATCGCTTCCGTAGCTTATAACACCGGTTTCAATAGCATCACCAATTTCAACCGTGTCTTCAAGAGCATCGTCAGGAAGTCACCAAAAGAATATCTCGATAGTTATTTTCATTCCACATCATCCGAATCGTTCCACTTCAAAAGCCTTTAGGTCCACACTCGGCTTTTGCCCGTTCACCAGTTCGCTCACCAGCTTGCCCGTACCCGCTCCCAGGCTCAGCCCCAGCATCGCATGGCCCGTCGCCACCACCACATTGTTATAGCTCCGGATCCTGCCAATATAAGGCACGCCATCCGCAGACGTGGGCCGGAATCCATACCATATCTGTTCCCGCGAAGGCATCTCCAGCTCAAACTCGGGCAGAAAGTCCTTCACCGCCTTCACAATACCCTCCACCCGATGATAACGCGGCGGCGCATCCGTGCTCACCACTTCCATCGTCCCGCCAAATCGCATTTTATTCCCATCCATGGGGGCAATGGCCACCCTCCCCTCGGTAAGGATCGCCGGCCTGTTCAACCGGTAGGGCGAATTTTCCAGCGTAAAAGAATATCCCCGCCCCGGCATCAGCGGTATCTTCGTGTCCGCCATGGCCGCTATCTCCCGGCTCCAAGACCCCGTCGCTATCACTACTTCATCCGCCTCATATCCGCACGCCCCTCCCGCCGTCACCTTACTCCCCTTCATCACTCCCTCACTATCCGCTCCCCCATCCGCCAATACCCGGGTGATCCTCCCCTGCCCCTTTTCAAATCCCGTCACTTCCCCCTTCACCAATCGCACTCCCTGCTGCCGCAACAAGCGCTTCAGAGAAGCCATCAGCTTATCAGGATATAAATGGGAATCACATTTAAAATAAATAGCGCCCAGCGCATTGATCCGCGTCTGCGGCTCCAGGTCCTGCAATCCCTTTGCATCCACCAGCTCAACATCCAGCCCTAATCTCTTTCCCGCTTCCACCGTTTCCATAGCATGATGCCCCACCTTCTCCGTCTGGAATATTTCCAGCATCCCCTTCCGTTCAAAGGCCAGCTCAAAACCCGGCTCCCGGTCCCATTTTATATACTCCTGCTGGCTGAATACAGCAATATCTTTTAATGGCATGGCAGATCGCTCTACATTTTTCTGCGTGGCGCTCCGCATAAATTTCAGTCCCCAGTCCACCAGCGACCGGTTTAACGAAGGTTGTACATAGAACGGACTCTTGCTGTTCATCATCCATTTCAATCCCTGCCAGATGATCCCCGGCGCCGCCAGCGGTATAAAATGACTGGGACATACATAACCCAGGTTCCCATAAGAACAATTATCCGTAAAGCCATCCTTGTCCAGCACCATCACATCACAGCCGGATTGCCGTAGATAGTAAGCGCTGCTCAACCCGATCACTCCCCCTCCGATAACAATTACTTTTCTCATATCATTCATTCAAAACTTGTAAAATTTCCACGCTGTTTTATAGTCCCTTGTCAATGGCTTATTCTCCAATATAGCCCGCTCCATCTCGATGGGCATCATATTCTGCCGGATAAAGTCATCATGAAACTCCCGGAAGGTCATCTTCCCGCTGTCCACCAGCTCTCTCTTCAATGCCATGATCTGTAAACCGCCCAGCATATAGGCTATCTGGTACAACGGATCATACCCCCCTACAAAGCTCCGACGTACTTCTCCCTCCGCATTGGCCCGTTCATGTCCCACCCTGTCTACCAAAAAGTCGATACACTGCTGTGGCGTCCATTTGCCCGTGTGATAATTAAGGGAAAAGATGATCCGGGCGCAACGATGCATCCGCCAGAATAACATCCCGATCCGGTCTTCCGGACTTTTCGCAAAGCCCTGGTCCCATAACAGCATCTCCCAGTATAATGACCACCCCTCTATCCAGAAAGGCGTTTCAAAATGACGATAAGTCTTGTAACGGCTGGTAGTAAATTCCTGTAAAGCATGCCCCGCCAGCAATTCATGATGGACCGTGGCCCGGGAAAAATGAGGGTTGTTCCCCCGCATGCTCATAAGCTTATCCGCCTCATTCATATCATTGGTGGGATAGGATATGCTGAACTCCTCTCCACCCGTAAAGAACGGATTCACCAATTGCTGCTCCGGTGTCATCATCCGCATGCGCCAGGTCTCTTTAGCAAGAGAAGGCAGCGTGATCAGGTCATGCGCCTCGATAAAATCAACGGACTCATTGTACAGCCGCAGCATGGTCGTAGGCTGTTCCCCGGCCGGCACATACGAATTCTTCACTTTTTCCAGCGCCGCTTTCCAGTTATCCCCAAATCCCATATCCCGGCTCGCTTTCAGCATCTCTGCATCACAAAAGGCAAATTCCTTATTGGCAATGGCCACCAGCTCCTCCGGTGTATAAGGGATCATTTCATATTGCAGCCGCCGCCCCAGCTCCGCTACCCCGATGGGATTACCCATGATCCCGCTGCTGTCTTTTTTCTGAAGCGTAAGGCTTTGCTCTTTGCTCCGGATCACACCTGCGTATATTTCCAGCAGGCTGTCCAGCCGATGATAGGGTTTCGGCACCCACCACGTAAATAAAGGATCATAGCCATTATAGAATTCAGCAATGCTTCTCAACGCCTCCCGCAGCCCCCGGATGATCCCTTCCGCCCGCGCTCCTGACTCGACACTGATCGCCCCCTCCTTTTCAAATTGCGCCATCAGCTGTTTCACTGCTGCGCTCATATTATTTATATCCAACGCCATCTGCTGCGCAGCTGGTATGGCGCCCCTGCGACGCCGCTTCTCCATACTATAAACGCTGTCCGCAAAAGGAAACCATCGTTTCACCGACGCATATTCCCGCGCCTCACGCTCCAGCTTATAACGCATCTCATACAAGTCCCGGTTAAACAGGATATAGTCCACCTTCGTACCCGTATTTAATCCATCAAAATCCAGCTTTTCCAATTTCCCGATGTATTCGTCCACCACAGACAACAACCGTTCTCTCCTTTCAGGTGAATTTTCAATAACATAAAACCGGGCTACATTCCCAAAATCAGCATGGTACCGGACCATAACATTATTCACCTCACTGGTCTGCTGATAAAGATCACCCTCCTTCTCCGGCTGCGCATACATCAACAGGCTCTGCAACACAAGAACAGCAAATAAAAACATCTTCCCCGCACGCCCCACAGTCCTTACCGCATTCACCTTCCGCGCTATATTTTTCTGACCGGCATTTTTTATCATAAGTCATACTTTTTCTTTTCTTCAATTCTCCTTCGTCAATTCATCCCGGTTCCTGTTCGGTGGCTCCGCTCCCAGCAAATGTTTCACAAAAAAATCCCTCTTCCTTCCTCTCCCATACACCCCTCCATCCCCATGCCCCATCCCCGGCACCGGGAAAAAATCAAAGGTCTTCTTCGCCTTGATCAACGCATCGATCACTCTATACGTAGACTCGGGCGGCACATTCTCATCCGCCTCCCCGACTATCAGCAACAGGTCTCCTGAAAGCCGCCAGGCATTGGTCACATTGCTTTGCTCCGCATAATGCGGTCCCACAGGATACCCCATCCATTGTTCATTCCACCACTGTTTGTCTATCCGGTTGTCCTGGCAGCCACAGGCGGCAACCCCGGCCTTATAAAATTCGGGATGGAATAAGAGGCCACCTACCGCATTCTGCCCACCGGCCGAGGTCCCATATAAACCGACACGGGTACTGTCCACAAAAGGATACCGTTTTGCCAATGCTTTCATCCACAGGATCCTGTCCGCAAATCCCCCATCCGCGAGGTTCTTCCAGCAGACATCGTGAAATGCCTTGCTGCGATAGGCCGTACCCATGCCGTCGATGGACACAACGATAAAACCAAGATCAGCCAGGCTTTGCATCTCCCGGTTATACCCCATAAAGCTCTTGGGACAGTAGGCATCCTGCGGACCTGCATAAATATTTTCTATAATAGGATAACACCGGCTGCTGTCAAATTCCGCAGGCACACAAAAAATGCCCCATATATCCGTCACCCCATCCCGCCCCTTCGCGACAAATGGCTGCGGTAAATGTTTTACGACAGAAAGATAAGCGCTGATATCAGCCCGCTCCACTTCTGTTATCTTTTTCCCTGTCGCCGTAAGCCGCAGCTCCGTAACAGGCGCTATATTCACTGCTGAGTACGTATCAAGGTAGTATTTTTTATCGGGAGAAAAGACGACGCTGTGATTGGCATGCGCCGGTGTCAGCTCCACCAGGTTGCCGCCGTCAAACCCGATCCGGTAATAATGCAGATAATAAGGGTCCTCCCCGGTATTCATACCCCCGGCGGAAAACCATATTTCCCTTTTCTTTTCATCCACGCTGTCAATATCCCTGATAGCATAATTCCCCCGCGTGATCTCGGTCCTGACGACGCCAGTCCGTGGATCCACCAGGTAAAGATGCCGCCAGCCATCTTTCTCCGATACCCATAGTATTTCATGGGTAGCCGGCAGATAGCAGGTATAAATCCTATTGGTATATATAAATGTTTTTGTCTGCTCGTCGACAATGGTCCGGGTACTCCCATTCTCGGCATCCACTTCGATGATCCGGAAACGTTGATGTCCGCGGTCTACTTTCTCATAAAGAAAATAACGCTTGTCCGCCGTCCAATGCAAAAAAGGCGCATCAAAGAAGTCAATGATGGGCGTATTTACTTTCAGCGGCGTCTTCCCCCCTACAGCGAACACATACATCTCATATGTTGTAAAAGGATCCCCCGGCTGTTTATAGGGATGACTGCGCAGCTGCCCCCTCGTCGTCCCCGGCACAGAAGATAATACATAATAGACAGGGCTGTCTTCCACCGGCGTAATATGGTATCCGACGACATATTTGCTGTCAGGACTCCATGCCAGTGACCCATAGGGATGCGCAGCGCTGCCATCCTTTGTATACTGCACAGCCTCTCCGCCCGATACAGGCTTAATAAATACATTATTATCTTCTATATAGGCATTGTAACGTTTGTCGGGAGAAAGCCCCGGCGTCGAAAAGCTCTCCCACCGGCTGGGTGGCTCATTGAATTGATGATGCGGTCCCCTCGTTCTGAAAAGCGTATCCATAGATCGCAGTTCCTCACCCGATATGCTTCTCTTTTTCCCCGTACCGGCCTCCACATACACCGCCCCCGAATCATGCCCCGTTCCGCTCCGGTACCAGAACCCCTTCCCATCCGCCATCCAATGCGCATTCACCACAGCCCCGACGATGGTATTCTTTACAGCGCTATCCCGCGCCGCCGCAGCCCGGTAACGGGCCAGCATTTCTTCATGTGAAGGTGCATAAGGAGCAGGCGCCTGACCCGACCCAAATAAAGGAGCACAAATAATGATGGTAAATAGCAGTAGTCTGGCTGATGATAACATAGCCATGAAAGTAGCACGGAGCCAGCCACTAAGCTTAACAATTATTAACCGATTGTTTGCAATATTTGATCTTAATCAGTTATATACGACAATCTCGCATTCACATACGCCGGCTTCTTCAACTGCTCCTTAAGATTTCTGAAAGACTCATAAGGCCCCTTCGTGGCAAACATATTGACCAGCCATGCCGGAATATTCCCACCCGGATCAGCATGCAAAGTATACTCCACCTTAACCCTGTTCTTCCCCACCGGCGTAAGAACCCACTTGCCCTCCGACTGGCTGACCCGCACAATATCCTTTTTTGCAGGCAGGTATTCCGGATAGGTAGGCCCCCAGATAGTGACCACCTTTGTACGCGGGTCCTGGGTCACCACCAGCCGGGCAATAAAATCACGGTTACTCGCCGGCCATGGCACACTGATCTCAGAATAGTAATATAATTCAGCGGGAGACACCTGTTTCAATAATACACAGGATTTGGTGGCATACACCCATTGCGGCGCCGTATTGACATCCATAAGGACCGCCACCAGCTGCGTCAGCGAAACCGGTAGCTCACATTCTACCTTGATTGCCTTGAATTTGGAATCCGTCAGGTCTTTGGTAAAGATGGAGATCCCATCTTTATCGCTTTTTAAGCTCCAGTCCTTCTGCCCGGCCACATTCAACCCGGACAAGGATAATATAAAAAATAAAAAGAATATTATTCTATAGGTCATAATTAGGAGGATTGCCCGCTAAATTACGTACCTCTAAACGATTAAAAATCGACTATTGTTCAACCCCCCGGGGAAAATTATACCCCTCCGCCACCACCCTCACCCCATCCTCCCCCACCAGCCCGGCATCCATCTCAAATCTCACCCTCCTCGTCTCCCCCCTGAGCAGGGTAAAATACCCATCACTACAAAAAGCCGGCAGGATCTGCTCCCCCGTAGACGCCTTCACCACCTGCACCCGCACCGCAAACGCCACCCCCGGCGAACCCGCCGGATTCGTCACCGTCGCCTCGACAAAGCACTTCCCATCCCTGCGCACAACAGCGCTCGCCACCTGCAGCTTCACTTTCGGCAAAGTATTCAATGCCGTGAAATCCTTCCGCTTTTTCCCCCGCCAATAAAAATTATCACTGATCAATGCCCCGGTCTTATCCTTCAGCTGCAACCTGATAAAATGTACATCCGTCAGATCACTCCCCGAAACCCCATCATTGCCATATACTTCAAAGTCATAAAGTGAATACCCCCACCAGCTCCCCCGCTCCAGCCCCTTCATCCGCACATACCGCGCAGCAACATCGTCAAAGATGATACGCTGCCTGCCTACCCTTCCTTCCCTGGTGGAATATACATCCTTCCAATGCTGCGCATCATCCGACACCTGGATGGCAAAAGCCTTCGCAAACGCATCTTCAAAATTCAGCATCACCCCATTCACATTACAAGTCTTCCCCAGGTCCACATAGATCCACTGATCATCACTCTCCGTGCTCGCCCAACGGGTATCGCTCCGGCCATCCGTAACAGCAGCAGGCTCCCCCGTCGCAGTAGACGAAGCAAACGCCGGCTTACCCAGCGCCAGGTTCCGCTGGTCAGCATTGAACCCCAACGTAAAAACAGTGGAAGCCGTATTGGCAGGCGCGTCCAAAGAAGCCACCGCACTATATCTGCGCACCAGCGTACCATCCATATTATAAACATCCGCAGAAGCAACAAGTGAAGCATCCCTGCCAGTCGTATTAACTACTTTCACAGCATTATTGACAGGGTTCCATTGGATATGCAACGGCTCACAGGCGCTCTTCGCACCCCAATACGCTCCCGTGAGATCGTAATAATAATCATAGGTCTGCCAGACCATGGAAGGATAAGCCGACTGGCTCATCCAGGTCATGATCCCCGATGCATCCTCCCACATATGATCCTCCCATCCTTCATACATGGCCTTGTTCGTCTCTATATTCAACAGCTGCGCCTTACGACAGTAATCTTCAATGCCCGAAGGAGCGCCATAACGTTCGGTAATAGCAGCATCATATTCATCAGGCCCCGCATTAAAAGCCGCCGGACCAAAAAAATGCTGGTTCCACATATTATTCCGCGGCCACCATTTATCCCGGGGCATAAATTTCTGAAAGCTTTCAAAATTGGGGAACACAGCCGTACCCATCTCCGTACGCAAACCCCAGCCACGATTGCCACCCTCCGACTCCGGGTAAGCGGTAAAATACCATCTTGGATCATGGCTCGCCCACATACCGCTCCCGCTCAGGTTCTCCGCATGCGAATTCGGCTGGTACCAGCGGTCACCCCCATCATACACCGCCACATCAGCCCTCAGCCAATCACTCAGCGGTGGCTCCGGCCAACCTTCATTATCCGCACACCAGACAGCAACAGAAGGATGGTTCCGGTAACGCTGGATCTTCTCGATGGCATTGGCATTAAAGTTATTTACATCAGCAGGCAGGTTGGGATTGGCATTCAGCCAGAATTCATCCCACACCATGATGCCATACTTATCACAGGCGTCATAAAAATCTTCGTCCGTCGTGCTCCCTATCCAATTCCTGATCATATTGAAATGCATCTCCTGGTGCAGTCTTATCCTCGTATCATAAGCAGCGCCACGACAACGCAGCATATACTCGGACATCCCCCAGTCCCCTCCCTTTATAAATACACGCGTACCGTTGATAAAAAGATGTAACACATGTCCCACCGTATCATAGGAATACTGCCGGACCCCAAAGCTTACCCGCAACGAGTCCGATTCTACTCCATCCATAAATATCGACAGTTTACAGCTATAGAGATCCGGTCTCCCATAACCGCTAGGCCACCACAGCCGCGGATTGTTGATCACCAGCTGCTCAAACTGTTTGCTGTCAAATTTAACATCGGCCCCTCTCCCCGGCTGAACACCCACGCTTTGGCTGAACTGGATATTCCCCGGCTGAATAACACCCCGCAGCTCAGCCCGCTGATACCGGGCAGACGCATTTCGCACTGTCACCGTAACAGCAAGGTCCGCACGGGCATTGGTAGGCAGACTCGTCCTGATCCACGGGTTCTCCATGACCAGCTCCCTGCTATGACTGATAAAAACTTCATCCGTAATACCCATGTTCAGACCCGGCACATAAGGCATCCAGTCCCATCCCGCACTGGAGATATATCCCGGCATGCCATAATTCCCCAACGGCTGCTCCGGTAAATAGACCAGCGCCGCCACCACATTCTCACCCTGCCGCCGCAACAACGCTGTCACATCATAATGCCCTCTTTGCATAAATCCATTCAGACTGCCCAGCAGCACCCCGTTCAAATAAATATCCGCCTTCCGGTTGATCCCCTTAAAGTTCAGCCACACCCGGCCCCCACCGGCATCCACATCCGAAAAGGTCCCACGGTACCAGAAGTTCTGGTCATATTTAGCCCGGTCCACTTTGTAGATATTGTCCCCGAAATTGGGGTCCTTCTCCAGGCCGGCCGCCACATATGACGCGAACACCGTACCCGGCACAATGGCCTTCACCCAGTCATGCGTTTCATAACCGGATCGGCACAAGGCTGCCACATCATCCGTTACCGCGGACTGCGGCCTCACCTCCCACTTTATTTGACAAAAACCAGCAAAAGAAAAACAAAAACTACTGATCAGGGTAAAAATAATTCTATTGATATACATAGCTCGGTTAATACACTTCAAAATTCGTATATGTCCTCTCTGAAAAAAATGGCTATTCGGCTGAAATAGATGGATTATCTGCTGTTGCCTCCTTAATGATTGATATATAATCTCAGGCTATTGAACCGTAAGGACTCTCCATCATTGGAACTGGTGCTCATATTCAACACCACCCCAAACGACACCTGCGTCACCTGCGTCGCCTGCGTCAGCGTGAACTGCGTCTGCACATCATATCCATTGGTGAGCTGCCCATAGGAAATACCCGCCCCGATGTTATTCCAGTCAGGTAATCCCGTATTCCCCTGCGCAACCGCCACATAAACATAATTGTAGCCATTGTTATTCCACCAGTTCACGGATCCATCAAAAGTATAAGTGCCCGGCGGCAACATCGCCACCTGGTAGATCTTGCCATTGCTGACAGGCTGCGCCCCATAGCCCCCCTCGAAGAAAATGGAATTGTCCCCCATATCCACGCCCCCATAACCATTGTGGTTCTCGGCTCCGCTGTTGGTGATCCAGTCACTGAGGATCGCCCACCGGCTCCCGTCATTCGAAGAATTGCTCGCAGGAGATGTGTTATTCGGCACACGTACTTCCGTCAGGAGCGGCGCTGCCTGGTAAGCCACCGCAAAAGTATCGATGGAGGTACTGTCCGGCCTGTATAAGGTCCTGTATTGATAGGTCTTTGACACATCGAACTGTGGTAGCAGGGACGTCTGCCCGACCGGCTGCGCGGGGATCACCGTATCATGGGCCACATTCAGATAATCCGTATAGACGGCTTCCATACCCGCCACCGTCACCAGCCCATCCTCGTCCGCCCAGCCAATATAAGCGCCGCCGCTTTCATCCAGCATCGACTGCAGCACCAGCCTGTTCCCCCGCAGATCCAGCGATGATTGGAATGCGGCCCCATATACATTGCCCGTAATATTCATAGGCACAGAAATATCTCCCGCCGCATCATAGGTCCGCAGCTCAAAGGACATGGGCCCCTCCGGCAGATTGCTGACTATTTGTTTTAACGTGTCCACACCGCTACTGCGATTGATATTGCCGTCGAGGGAATCAGTCCCGCTGTTCCAGAAGATCCGGTACTTCACTACATTCGGATCACCGCTGATCAGCCCTGTGATCATCACCCTGTTCTTTCCTGACAATACTTTTAATGAGTCAAATGTAGCGGGATACCTGATCTCGCCACCCTGCTCGAATTTTTTATAGGCATTCATCTTACTGCAGGAGGACAATAACAGCAGTCCCCCCGCTATACATACCAGCCATTTTATAGTTATGTTTTTCATTTTTTTCTTTTTTACAGGTATCCGGCGTTTAGTTTGTCCCCCACATGAACAGCTGCTCGATAACAATGAAATAAGAGTTGTTCCAGTTCTGCAGAGATTTTATCCGCAGGTATTGATAAGGCGGCGTGTCCTCGTCAAAGTCAAAGCTGAACCCGGCTTGCCCTGCCGCAAAATCAGCAGCCGACTCCACCCCCAGGGGCAGGCCCGACGGCTTGATCACCTCACAGGAAAGGATCTTCGTCCACTTGGACCAGTCCCCGTCATGGGTTGGGTTATTGGAACCATATACCTCAAAGTATCTTGGGCTGCCATCCGTAAAGTATAACACAGAAGGGTTTCCCTGCGTACGGGTAAGCAGCGTAAAACGGGTCAGCTTGATAGGCTGCTGCCCCACCCCCCAGGTAATGACAGCCGGTACGCTGGCGCCAATATCAGTATTGACACAAGGCCATGCCCAGGGCACCGTATTGGTCCACATAAGGTCCACCGTAGTACCATAAGACATGGCGGCATCATTGGAGCACTGATAGACAAAGAATTTCGATTCATCCAGCGGGACCTCTATCTTCGGAGTGATCGTCGCAAACAACGTATCCGTATGGTTCATCCACCGGTCGCGTACAAAAAAGGCAAATTTCTTCGCTACAGGCTGCATACCCCTGATGCTGACGGCAATAATACTGTCACTGCTGTATACATTGTCCAATGCCTCCCATTGTCCGTTATCCAAAGAGTCCACCAACGGAACAATGACTATATCAGCTTTCTGCTGGTTGACAGACTTGATCCTGATCCCGCCATACGTGGCAAGGACCTTCAGACTGTCATAGACCAGCCAGATAGGAGCAATAAGAGGTTTCACCGTCACCGAAACAGGAGCAGAAGCCGTTTCGCTCCTGTCCACTGCATATAAAAGAACGGTATGCGACAGGGTGTCCGAAAACCCATCCACCACGAGATTGTTGTTAAAATAGGAGGCCTTCACTTCCCGTTTGACACCGGAAGCCGTCGTATAGTCCGCCCTGACATACAACAGGTCCTGGTCATTGGGTAAAGTATAGGTGATCGTGGCGATGCCATTTCCATTAGTCACCTTTATATTCGTCACGACGCCGGGCGGTACGCCATGGCCATCTATGGGCGCGTTGATATCTTTCCTGCATCCGGCAAGGACCAACGATAGAAAAGCCACGGCTTTCATCAGCTTATTTGCCTTCATAAAAGTATTTTTTAAGATCAGATATAAATAAATTTTTCGTACGGACATTACCATCCCGGATTTTGTACCAGGTTCTCATTCACCTGCAGGTCACTCTCAGCAATAGGCCATAGGTAATCACGCGGAGAAATGAACTGCATATTAAAAAAGGTGGTGATGGTGTAAAACAGCTGCGGATTCTGGGCAGTACCCATCCGGTTCCAGCCCGTAATATTCGCATTCAGCGTCTGTGCAGCCTCCTTCCACCGGCGCAGGTCCCAGAACCGGCTCCCTTCAAAGCTCATTTCAATATCCCTCTCCTGGTGGATGATGGAACGCAGACCCGCCTGCGTCGTATATTTTGTCGGGTTATTGGAAAAGTTCGTCCAGGAATCCTGCACCGTGCCCAGCCCCGCACGGGCCCTGATAAGATTGAGATAGGTATAAACATCCGCAGAAGGACCGGAAGCTTCATTCAATGCTTCGGCATACAGCAGGTACAGATCGGCCAGCCGCATATTGGGGAACGGATAGTCCTCGACATGATTACCGTTGTCAGGCAGGAACGCAAATTTCCAGTTCACCATTTTCTTGGGATAATAGGTGGTGATCGTCACAGGAATACCCGCGCCAAAATCCCCCAGCCGCAGCTGTGTCGTCCAGGTGTTGTCATCCGTATTGCTGGGACTGTTCTGCATATACCATACGCCGCCGTCAAAACCCAGGTCCGCATAAAATCGCGGCTCCCGGTCAAAATTGATCCGCGCCGTCTGGTAATTTTCTATGAGGTTGAACCGCTCCGCATGCGTGCCCGTCCTCAGCTGGGTCATATTGGAAAAGTCCAGGGTCTTGTCTTCATTGATCGGCACCCCGTTGACGCTATAGAATTGTTTTACGACGGCCAGCGAAGGTCCCATAGATCCATAAATGCTGGAATTACCCGCATTCGCCGGATCAATATGCGCCATAGAAGAATATTGCAGCTGGTAGGTGCTTGAATTGGAATTACCCCAGATCCATTCCACATTCCACTTGTCGCATACGGCATTACGGATGCTCATTTGCACCATCGTCGTATCCGTAAGCGGAAAGCCCGTCTGGTTGATAAACTGGTATAAGGAGATCCCTGCCTGCGAACAGGTCGCAATGGCCGTTTTTGCAGCATCCGCAGCACGCTGCCATTTGGCCACGCTCACCGTTTGGCTGAACAGCTGCTGCCCGTCCTTGTTCTTAAAGCTCGCATAGTCCGTATTGCCATTAAACAAAGGACTGGCGCCATATACCAATACTCTTGCCTTGATGCTTTGCGCGATAGGCTTGGTGATATGTCCGTCATCCGTGGACGGGCTCAGGACATTCAGCGGCAGTCTTGCAGCAGCGCTGTCCAGCAGGTTTGCAATATAATTCACCACGGAGTCCGCCGGCTGCCGTTTTGTCTTGGTCTCTTCCAGGGGCGCATCGATAGGCAGGTTCTTATCGACGATGGGTATAGGACCATATTGTCTGAACAGCAGAAAATGATAGTAAGCCTTTAAGAACATCACTTCCCCCAGCCAGCGCGTCCGTTCGTCTATCTGCAGATCAGGCACCTCGCTCAGGTTACCCACATTGTCAAGGAAAGTATTACAGACACGGATGGCATTGAACATATAACCATCCCAGTAGTTGATATAAGGGCTGGTCACGTTCTGCCCACCCCTGGCCACGGCCCAGTTAGTGGCATTGATGGACGCCGACGGGTATTGATACCATACTTCATCACAGCCCATATAAGCGATATTCTGCGTCGGGTCCCCATCATTGGGCAGGTACGAATAACAGGTCGCCAGATACTTTTCTGCCTCGCTCCGCATGGTAAAGGCATTGGCCAGCGTAGCCACATTGTCCGGCGCCACATCCAGGTAATTCTTTTTACAGGCCGTCAAAAGGATCAGTCCTGACAGCATCACTCCTCTATATAATTTCTTTGTTTGCATAGTTTTTGTTTTAAAAGCCCATCATGATCCCAAAATTGTATACAGACTGAACGGGATAGCCAAGCCCGTTACCACCCATCTCAGGGTCCCACATCTTGAAGGGACTGAACACCGCCAGGTCCTGGCCATTCATGTAGATCCGGAAAGAAGAGAAATGCATCTTGTCTAATAGTCTTTGCGGCATATTGTATCCTATCTCCGCAGTTTTGAGTCGCAAAAAGCTTCCGTTCCGCAGCCACCAGGAAGAGGTCTGCACATCATTGTTATTAAAGTTTGGATCAAGTCTTGGCCAGAAGGCATATAAATTCTGGTTGTCCTCACTCCAATGGCTGCTGGCAATGGCCGATAGTAATCCGTTCTGGTACCCGCCGTTCGGAGCAAAAGGAGCTATATCATGCGGTGCGATAAAAAAGCTCACACGGGCGGAACCCTGGAAAAAAGCGTTGAAGTCAAAATCCTTATAGCCGATGGAGAACCCAAATCCATAGGTGATCTCAGGTATGGTTGGCCAGCCCAATGGCACCATGTCCTCATTCGTTATCTGTCCGTCCCCGTTGATGTCACGGTATTTGATATCGCCTCCCCGCACCGGGTTCGCTCCCCCGAAGCTCTGCGCGGGGGATTTAAGCGCTTCCGCATCATCTACAAAAAGTCTTTCCGCCACCAGCCCATAGGTCTGGTTGATAGAATTGCCCACATGAGAGAGGTAACGCATATTGGCCGGATAGTTCGGCTCTTCATCGACAAGGTATTTGCTGGCAGCATAGGTCATCGTGCCCCGGGCCTTGATCCACAGCTGTCTGTTCACCGTCTTGCTATAGTCCAGCGACAGGTCCAGCCCATGCGTGGAAGCCTTGCCGACATTGGCATAGATGGCCGCTTCCGCCCCCATGGAGGCAGGGATCGTAGATCTTTGCATGAGAATATTGCTGCGGATGGAATGATAAAGGTCCACTACGACATCCAGCCCGTTCCGCAATGAAATGTCCATCCCGTAGTTCGTCGTCTGCGCCTGTTCCCAGGTAATATCGTTATTGGCATAACGGCTGATGCTATAGCCCGGTACATAATTGTTCTGGCTCATGCCCCAGTGATACCCGCGGTTATTGTCATTGGGCGTTACATTGGAGAGATAGAAGAAACGGTCGGCAGGATTGCCTATCTGGTCATTCCCCACCAGTCCATATGTAAACCGGAACTTCAGCCTCGTGATGGTCGTCAGCAGCGGATCGAAGAATTTTTCATTGGCGACATTCCAGGCTACACCCCCCGAAGGGAAAAACCCGAATCGGTGATTGGCCGCAAATCGCTCAGATCCGTTATAACCAAAGTTGAATTCCGAAAGATACCGGTTATCATACGCATACGTAAATCTTCCCGACACACCCAGGTTACGGGCAGGCAAAGAAGATTGCAGATCACCCGCATTGGCGGATATATAATTTCGTAATATACCTATCAACATCCCCCCTACAGCATGCACCTTGTTAAAGGTCCTGTTATAGTTGTTGGCAAATTCCGCATATGTGGTCGTATTCAACGTCTTGGCGCCCTGGTTATAGCTGAGATATTCCGTTCCCGTGGACGGGTTCAGCACCGTCAGCTCCGTCAGCTTACCATTGACATCAGGCGCCAGGGTATAATAAAAAGGATTGTAATTACGGCTCAGGTCAAAATAGGAATACCGCTGCGTATAAGCCATCACCCTGGAAGAAAGACCAGGGGTAATAAAATTCCAGTTCTGGGTCAGCTCCAGCTGCACATTCACCGTGGAAGTGCTCGAAGCCTGGTATCCCGACACCATATTCGCAAACGGGTTGTTGTACAGATTAGTGGAGGCCGGTATAAAGTTGTTGCCAAACAGCACGTGTCTGGCCGTGGGAAGATCACTGGCAGGATAATAGGCAGGGAACATGACAGGATTGGACCATACCGCCTGGTTGAATACATTGCCGCCACCGCCGATAGGCCCATGATAGTCGTCAAACTCGGCCGATGTTCTTATGACACCCGTCGTGGTCGGCGTTATATTCAGCGAGATATTGGAACGGACCGAAGCTTTGCCCAGCTTGATATTATTATCAAAGCCGCTGCCACTGACACTCCGCAATACCCCATTATCGATATTATAAGTCCCCGCAATATAGTATTGGGCCGCCTTCGCTCCACCACCTACGTTCATATTGAATTTCTCATTGACAGTATACGGCTTGATCAATTGTTTGATCCAGTTATTATCAGGGTATTCCATAGGATCATCACCCTTCGCCGTATGGTCTATTTTGTTCTGATCATACGGTAAGATCCCCAGCGGGTCCCTCGTCAGCACCGCCTCATTGGCCAGGTTCATATACGTCACATTGTCCGCAAATTTGAAATCCTTTGTATTGGTGGAGATATTGGATTCCGCCCGCAGATTGAATTTGGGCTTCCCCGCCACACCCGTTTTCGTATTCACCAGTATGACCCCGTTTGCCCCCCTTGCCCCATAAAGAGAAGAGGCCGCAGCATCTTTCAGCACAGAGAACCCCGATATGTCATCCGGCTGTAATCTCGCCAGGTCATCCGGCGTGGACTCCATCCCATCTATTAATATCAGCGGGTCCACCTTTCCGGCGCCAAAGCTGCCTACGCCACGCACAAAGAAAGAAGCATTGTCCTTGCCCGGCTCACCGCTCTGCTGAAAAGAGATCAGCCCCGCCACACGCCCCGCCAGCATCGTGGTAAGGTTGCTCGACGCGCCTTTCAGCTCTTTCGGATCGATGCTGGAAATGGAAGCCACCATGCTGCTCTTTTTCTGTTTACCATACGCTACAACAACCACCTCCCCGGTCGTGTCAGTCGCAGGCGCAAGAAAGATGCTGACAGGAACGCCTTTTTGCACGAGCTTTTCCTGTGGTTTATAACCCACATAGGAAAAGACAAGCACCGTTTCATTGACAGACAGATCCAGGTCAAAATGACCATCCCTGTCCGTGCTCGTCCCCTGAAGGGAGCCCTTCACCGTCACAGATACACCCGACATAGGTCTTGCCGAGGCGCTGTCCATCACCGCTCCCACAAAATGCGCGGCAGGCGGTAAAGGACCCGACTCTTTTTCCACCCGGACCCGCTCAGCCGGAGGATCGGACTTTTTTCGGATAAGGATGTTTTTCGCAGAGATCTCGTAGGTCAACGGCTCATTCTTCAATACAAGATCTAAGAAGGCTGTCAACGGCATGTTGCGCACGTTCACAGAAACAGGAATGGTGTTTTGCAGATGCTCCTTGTTATAGAAGATCACATATCCCGTCTGCTCCTCTATCGCAGCAAAAATGCTTTTGATAGATACGTTCTTTTCGTTTAGCGTAATGTTTTGGGATATTCCATGGGCGCCAGCGTGTAGCATAGCCACCGTCAGAAAGAGGAAGGTTACTTTCATGTGCCAAGCAATAGTTTGGTAGTTTTTATATAATAGAAGTACAGTTTGACAGCTTATCAGGGCATGACCACCAGTCTCCTGCCCGCTTCGATCCTGAAGTGCACACCCGCCCCTTCAAGAAATTTCAGCAGACCGGCCAGCGTCAGGTCCCGTCTTATTTTCCCACCGAACTCAAATGAAGGGATCCCCTTCTCATACACAACATCGATGTCATACCAACGGGAGACCTCATTCATCACCTCCGTCAACGACGCATCTTCAAAATCAAAAAGATCATTTTTCCAGGCCATCACTTTTTCTATATTGGCCGATCGTACGCTGATCCCGGAAGATACCGGCCCTTCATGACGGACAGCAGCCAACTGGCCAGGTTTCAGCAATACTTTCTCTCCTGCATTGCTCACCCGTACACTGCCCTCCAGCAAGGTCGTACGCATGTTGGCCTCCCCGGCATACGCATGCACATCAAAGCTGGTCCCCAATACTTCCACCTCTTCTTTATCGTTGATCATAACTTTAAAAGGCATCGCGGCATTCTTTGCCACTTCGAAATACGCCTCTCCCGTAATGGCAACTTTTCGCTCACTGCCCGTAAAGACCGTGGGAAAGGTCAGCGTACTGGCGGCATTCATCCACACCTTCGTCCCATCCGGCAACACCAGCTGGAACTTCCTTCCCCTGGGCGTGCTCATGGTATTAAAAGCGAGATCCGCAGCGCCCGTATGTCCTTTCGTATAGGTCAGCCGGCCATTCTCCAAAGTGACATCCGCGCCATTCTGCGCAGCCACCAACCCATTGCCCAGGCTATCCAGCACCACCTGCCGGCCACCAGCCAGCGTCAGCACAGCACCCTGTTTACCCGGAGCGACATCCACAACAACAGCCGCGGCGGCAACAGGCGCCCGCTTATGTCCTTGTGAATAAAGCAGCCAGCCACCCGCCACAGCCAGCAATACGGCCGCAGCCACAGCCCATCGGGTTAATCGATGAACAGGACGCCGCTTCTCCTGCGCAGTTCCGACACTGCGTTGGAAATCACCATAGGCCAGTTCCACACCGGCCTTATCCATTCTTTGTTTCAGGTAAAGTTGAAAATTCTCCAGCGCACGCTGTTCTTCCGGGGAAAGTTGTTCACCCTGCAGTTGTTTCGCTATAATGGCAGCAATATATTCGGGGCCCATGCTAAGTAAACAATCGAACCATACCCCGCATCACAGCATTTTTTTAAAAAAATGAGAACATCAACAAGAAGATGATCAGCAATCTTTTACGTAGTATCAACGCCCTGATCTTTTCCAGGGCCCTCGCTTTCTGGTTCCTTACATTATTGGGAGTAATGGCCAGCCTTGCCGCAATTTCATCCGTCTCCAACCCTTCTACAAAGATCATTTTCAAAAGTTGCGCCTGAGCCTCAGGCAATTGTTGTATTTCTTTATACACCTGGTTAAATACATCCTCCTGGATGAACCGGGCCTCAGCTTCCACTTCAAAGTCAGGCGAAGAAAGCAATTCCGCCTCCTTGCCCGTCTTCATTTTCAGGTGTTTAAGAAGATTATAGCATTTGTTCCGCACCACCGTAAAAAGAAAAGCCTCTGCCTGCGAAAGGGTCGAATGCCGGAAATCAGCCCGCCGCTGCCAGAAGCTTACAAGCGCCTCCTGTGCAAAATCCTGAGCCTCAGATTGATGATTGATCAGCGAACCGGCAAAATAAGTAAGACGGGAATAGTACAGCTCAAAGAATATTTTCATGGCAGCCGTGTCCCCGTCTGCAATAGGGAGGAGGAGTTCATTCTCATCATATGATAGATGCAATGGCAATCTGAGCAGGCTTGAAAAAGCGCGCTAAGGTAGGCTTTCACCCAGAATTACCAAAAGCAAAAGTTATAAGCGCGCATTCAGGAGTTTCAACGTCATCTCTCCCGCCGCATCCAGGCTGAATAAAGTAATGGCAGAATTTTCCTGCACCAGCCTTCG
>Ga0206926_1028_pt1 | contig 32961 bp, 26 predicted proteins | sample Alteio_BWOrgHeat_59_FD_152955 | JGI IMG/M metagenome (GOLD analysis project Ga0206926, IMG submission 152955) | Enriched cells from forest soil in Barre Woods Harvard Forest LTER site, Petersham, Massachusetts, United States -... | ecosystem: Environmental > Terrestrial > Soil > Temperate forest >... | reverse complement strand
CTTTGGGGGCGACGAAGTCCGCCAGGCTTTGGTAGGGCCGGTCATTGTCCTTTTCCTTCTGCTGGCGGAGAAAATGAAACGCACCGACCACTTTCGAGCGTTGTTCGTCGTCGTAAATTTCTACGCTGTCGCCCACGCGGTTGGCCGGCCAGATGCCGATGGCTCCACGGGGATGAAAGCGTTTTTCCGCTATGACGCGCGCAAAAATTGGACGATCACCGAAGCAGAAAAATGGCTGGCTCCGAATCTGGAAGAATAACAGAAGGCGCCTGCGCTAAGGCGTTTTTTGCGCCGAAGTTTCCGTTTGCAACCTTTTTAACGATGTCTGGGCGTCGGCATAATTCGCGTCCAAGTTCAACACCGCCTGGTATTGAGCCAGGGCCTCGTCGCGCCGACCTTGCGCCACCAAAATATTGGCCAGATTATAGTGAGCCTCAATCGCCTGCGGATAATAAAGCGTGGCGAGATAATATTGCTGTTCCGCGCCTTTGAGGTCGCCTTGCCGCGACAACAAGTTACCGTAGTTGATATGGATTTCGAGCGATTCCGGATGCATCCGCCACGCAATGCGGTATTGGTCCGCAGCTTCCTGCAGTTGGTTTTTTTTTGCCAAAATGTCCGCCAGCGCCACGTGGGTGCCGTAAAAATCCGGGTGCAACTGGATCGATTTTTTTAACCATATTTCAGCTTCCGGCAAGCGGTGCGCGTCATTGAGCGTCAGACCCAAATCAAGCCGGGCGAGCCAGGAGTCCGGATAGACCTGCAAGGTGTGTTTCCACAGGACCTCCTGATTGCGGAAAATTTCGGCGTATATGCGACTATGAAAGGCCAACACGAAAACGAACGCCGCAGCAGCCAAAGCACAAGCAATCGTCGGTAAAACTGCCAACGCAGCTTCTGCCCCACCGATGGCGAGGCCAATCAGCCCAATCATGGGCACGTAAGCAAAATGGTCCGCGACCCAGGCGATGCGCATGTATGACATTGGCAAAAAGCCTAAAACCGGGGCGAGATTGAGCAGGAAAAAGCCCGATCCCAACAAAACGGGCCGGCCCCAGGATTTCCGGCGAAACCAAATGAGGCCGAAGGCCGCCAATAAAATGGCCCATGGCAAAAATTGCTTGGGAGACAAATCAGTAAACGACCACGGCGGATAAGCTGGCAGCAAATCCACCGGCCACAGCCATTTGCCCAGATAGAATAAAATGGCCAAGCCCGCGCCCGCCACCTGGGCGGGAAAGCCGCCGACGTCAATTTTATCGTCGCCAATGGCCCATTGCTGCTGAAAACAGACCGTGAGCACGCCGAGCACGAGAGCAATGGCAAAAAATTCTCCGAGGGGAATCAATAGTTTGCGCGGGATATTTCCATGCTTCCACCACGTGTAGAGCACGAGAACACACGGCAGCATGACCACGGAAGTCTTGGCCAGCATGGCCGCGAGAAAGAGCAACAACGACGCCGATAGGTCCACGGGGCGGCTGTGCTCGTCGTAGCGCATCCAACAGAGCATCGACAAGAGCAGCAATGGCAGCGAAACGGTGTTTTTTAATTCAGAAACCCAGGCGACGGATTCAACGGCGAGTGGATGCACGACAAAGATGAGCGCGCCAAACCAGGCCAGACGCAGACCTAGCCGCGCAAATAAACGCCAAAGCAGAAACGCACTGAGCAAGTGCAACGTGAGACTCGTTAAGTGAAACGGCAAAGTCCAATCGCCGAAAATTCGCCAAAGCCCCCACTCCACCGTGGAAGTCAGCGGAAAATAATCCGGCCCCGGTGGCACGAACCAGAACTTCCACCAACCCTGCGGATCGGCCATCAAAGCGTTACCGCGAATCGTAAAGCCATCGTCCCAGAGCCAGGCGCCGTGCAACGCGGGGAAAAATACAAAATATCCCGCGAGCACCAAAATGGCGGATGGCAACGCCAGCCGCCCCACCCCCGTGCGCTGAGGGCCGGAGGCAGCGGACGTGGATATTGGCCTGGCCGCAGTCATAGACACATCGTCACCGAAACCTTATTTTCCGCATCCCAAAAAAAGTCATCTTAAGCAGAAGCCAGCCATGGGCGAAGCGGGAAATGTTCGTCTCGCCATAGGTGCGGTTTTTGTAGCGCACGGGGACGTCGCGGATGCGCAGGCCCATGAGTGCGGAGCCGAAGAGTAAATTGAAATCGCCAAAGGGGTCGAAGTCGCCAAGTTCGGGCAGGCGCTTGAGCAGGCGTTCGTAGTCGGTGCGCGCCATCATCTTGGTGCCACAGAGACTGTCCTTGATGCGCTGGCTCAAAACAAAGCTGAGCGCGTTGGCAAAGAAATGGTTGCCGAGCATGTTGAGGAAGCGCATGGCCTGGTTCTCCATCGGGTAAACCAGGCGGCTGCCGTTGGCGAATTCGGCGGTACCGGCGCATACAACCTCAAAAAATTTCGGCAAGTCCTCCGGCGGCGCGGTCAAGTCGCCGTCCTGGATGACAAATATATCGCCGGTGGCCTGGGCAAAACCGTGGCGCACAGCGTCCCACTTGCCCTTACCGGGCTGGCGGGCGAGCTTAAGCTTCAACGGTCCTTGGTATTCGGCGACGGCCTTTTGCAGCACTTCCCAGGTTTTGTCCTTGCTGTTGCCCTCGACAAAGACAACCTCCGTCTCGCGGCCCAGCAGGGGAATCCGCGAAAGCGCGGCGGACACATTGCCCTCCTCATTGCGCATCGGCACGATGACCGAGAGGCTGGTCTGGTCCGGCTCGCTAAAGCGAACCTTGGGCCGGGCGACAAGAAAGATGGACATGCCCAGCGATTGCAGCAGCGGCAAATGCACCAGAAAGCGATTAAAGAATCCGTCGAGCAATGGGATGTCGAAAGGGAAAAGCTGTTCGCTCCGCGACAAAATGACTTCCCAGCCGGCGAGGTCGAGGAGATTGGCCAGATCGCGAATCGACAGCCAGTTCCAATAGTCACGTTTCACCACCGCGCCACCGGAGGCGCCGACCTTGATGAGCGGATACCAGACATTGTTCAAAGACGTGATATAGAGCCGGGTGCGCGGATGACTGTTGGCCCGAAGGGATTCCAGCGCGCCCTGCACGTCAGTGAGGTAACCGGGCAAATAATTCAGGACGATATGGTCCCAGGTACCGCTCACTTTATTTTCCGGCAGGTGGCCGGCGCGAAATTCGCAATTGGACTCCGGATGGCGGCGGCGGGCGGCGGCGATATGGTCAGCATCGGCATCAAGACCCAATCCCTGCGCCGGTTTTAGCGCCGACAGCAAATCACCCACGCCGCAACCCCACTCCAGCACGCGTTCGCCGGGAGGAATGAAGCGCGCATGGAGTCGCGCCATTTGCCGACGAAAGCCGGCCTGCACCTGGTAGGCAAAGCTCTCTTCGTAGGGCGCTGGAGCAGACGGAGCAGAAATAGGCGAACTCATGGAGGAGTTTAAAATCCAAGTAAGCGCAAAAGGCGCACTAGGGATATTGATGGCTGAGGAACATGCCCATTTCGGCGGGGTCTTCGGGCAACTGGGTGAGCATGGGGATGGCCGGTGGCTCATCAACCGGGCGCTCGGTCAACACATTCTCGGTGGAAGCCGGCGGGGTGTATTCACCGCCGAGACCCTCGCGGATGGTGATGGTGTCGCCATGCAGTTCGCCGGGCAGCACAACGGTTCCGGCAGGTTTGGTGCCGTCAAAACCAATGATTTTGCTGATGCGCAGGCGGAAATCCGTGCGGTAGGATAATTCGGCGACGGTCTGGAGGATGAGTCGGCGATCCAAACGGGCGGGCGGATATTCCACCCAGGCATTGAGTTTTTGGTTGAGCGAGTATTCCTGCACAACCCAAACCTCGCGGTACAGGCCCAGCCGCACGGTATCGGCCACCTTGAGCGGAACGGTGTTGGCGATGCCCATATGGACGTTGGGCACGCCGTAGACGGTAAACATCACACTGGCACGCGACACGATGAGGATCGACTTGTCGGCGTCGTGGGCCAGCACGTAGTCGCGCGCCCAACGGTAGGAAACAAAGGTCTGGTGTTCGCTCGTCATGTACGCCTCGGAAGCGGCTGGCGCGGCGGCGGCCACCGCGTACAACCCGGCGAACCCGAGCACCCAATTGGGCAAGGTCCGGCCACGCCAAATTTGCGCGGCGGCAAACATCGCGCACCAGGTAAACGCGGTGTAGAGTGGCAGGGAAAAACGCATCACCACGGGGTCATCCCAAAAACCCCAGAAGGAAAACATGGAAACTGCGGTGGTGGCCAGCACGCCCAGCACGGTTAGCAACAAAGGCAGCTCAAAACCCGGTTCACGCCAAAATTGGGGCAGCCGGCGGATCGTCCAAACCAGGGTAAGCAGCAGCGCGACGACGCCCACCCCGGAAAGCAGGACCGAATTGTCCGAATGAAAATCCGGGGTGAATAAAAAGACGACTGCGTGCGCTAAATTACCCGGCACATGCTTGATGTTCAAAAAATTGTCGGCCTCGGTTTGAAAGAATGCGCCATTGCCACCCGACCAAAAAATCTGGTTGATCAGCATCGGCGGCAGCACCAGCACCGGTGACAGCGCCGAAGTGAGCGTCAGGCTGATGCGGCGCTCGCGTGTCCATTTTAGAACGGCGAGGACAATGAGCACGCCGAGAAACAGCATGGCTTCGTACCGGCAGTTGGCCAGCAAGATGCCGGTGAACACACCCAAATCGAGCCCACCGGTGCCCGGCTGGCGCCAGTAATTCCAAGCCACCAGCAAAAATACGCAAAGCGCAGTGATATTGAGCAGATCAAAACCGCCGCCGGTGGCGTTTTGGGCCAAAAGCGGCAATCCCGCCAACAATAATTGTCCAAAGCAACCGATGCGCCAGCCACCCGCCGCCACACCCACACTGTAAATCAGCAGCAACAGAAAGAAGCCGAGCAGGCCATTGACCACAAAGGAATTTTCCGGCCGATAACCCGTCAAATCATGCACGATGGAAACCAGAAATGGGTACATCAACGGCCGTTTATCCACGCCCAAACCAATTGTGTAGTAGTGACCGTTGGCGTAGTGGGCATACGATGCGTAGGCCGCTTCGCGCTCGTAGTGCATGGTGCGGGCAATGCCGGCCAGCACGTGTTCATCAAACAGCACCTTGAAGTCGTGGGGTTCGTGCACCTGCAGGAAGGTTCCGATCAACACCGCCCCAAGCAACCCGGGCCAATGTGGGCGCAACCTCGCCCAACCCGGCCAATGGGCACGCAGTTCATTCTTTAATGCCAAAACAAACAACAAACAGGTCAACGCCAACAGCCAATAACCGCAATAACGCGTGACCCACTTGGAAACATCGGTGGTCGCCCAATTGAGCCGGTAATCCATCACCGCCGCCGACAGGGCTACCGCAGTAAGCAGCCGCCAGCGGGTTGCGCGATCATGGTTAAACCACCAGCGGAATGGCGAATTGAAAAGGGCAATCATAAAGGCCCCGGCAGGGGCAAAGCGGGGTCGCGCGCCCACCATGCCGGAAGGGGCTGCGCACGCCAAGTCTCCTTTAACGTTTCGTCAAAAAAAGAAAAGCCGTTTTCCCGTAAGGGAAAACGGCTTTTCGTAAAGCACCACGAGCTTACATGTTGTAAGTCACCGTGCCGAAGGACGCGGCAGTGACCGACACCTGGGTCGCCGTCTGGACGACGGTGATGGCGGTGTAGTCTTCTTGAGCCACCGGCGAGACGCTGCGGATGTAATTATCCGTCAGGGTACCGACGAGGTCCGTATACGCGGCTTGGGTAACACCCTTGTCGAGCATGTACTGGGAAGCGGCGGTCGCGAGCTGGCGCAGATTGTTCGTCACCGCTTTGATGCGGGACTGCTGACGCACTTTGCTGAACGCGGGAATAGCCATCGCCGCCAAGAGGCCGATGATGACTACGACGATCATAATTTCCACCAACGTAAAGCCCTTGCGGGCGGTCTTATTATTCATGATATACCTTAGTTGTTATGTTTTAAATGTCCGGCCAGAATGCCGAAGCGAGACGAACATAGCTAGAACAGTTCCTAATGCCAAGCATAGAAATTATTTTGAAGGGTTTTTAACAACCGCCCTAGGTGTTGAATAGTAATGGCTTAGGGTTAATACCCCAGAATCGGATAATCAACCCTGTAGGCTATTGGAAAGGCCAGATCTTTGCACGGTCTTTGGCAGAGCGGACGACAATGCCCAAGTCGCAGCTGTTGAAATATTTATACAAAAAAGCCGTTTCCTGAAATCAGGAAACGGCTCTTTTGAAGGACAGAGATGTAATTAGATGTTGTAAGTCACCGTGCCGAAGGACGTGGCGGTGATGGACACCTGAGTCTGTGATTGGATGACCGTGATGCCGGTATAGTCTTCGCCAGCCACTGGCGAGACACTACGGATGTAGTTGTCGGTATCGGTACCCACCAAGTCGGTATAGCCGGCCTGGGTGACGCCCTTGTCGAGCATGTATTGGGAGGACGCGGTAGCAATCTGGCGCAGATTGTTCGTCACCGCTTTAATGCGGGACTGCTGGCGCACTTTGCTGAACGCGGGAATAGCCATCGCCGCCAAGAGGCCGATGATGACTACGACGATCATAATTTCCACCAACGTAAAACCCTTGCGGGTCGATTTTGTATTATTCATGATATTCATAATTGCTGACGGTTAATGCATGGTGACGGATCTGCGCTTCCACAAACGCTAGATAACGTAGGCCATGATGCGGGAGAGAAAACCAAACACCTGTTTGATGAGCAAGCTATTTCAGAGGGAAATATAACATTTAATATATTTTTGACCATGAACAAGACCGTTTGGTTGACATTGAAATAACATTAAAATTTTATTTCGCATCATCATAAAACCGTAATCTTCCCTCGAGAAAATCAAGATCCCTCCTGGCGAGTAATTTTTGCATTAAACACGCGACGGGGTGATTGCCCCAGTGGAAAGACGAAGTAAATCCTTCATCAGTCAAAGCAATTGCCGAGCCACTTTCGACGCCGCCACTATCACCGATTAATTAAGCGCGACCCGAGGCACTCACCGGTCGCGCGAACACCATTTTACCACCGGCTGACGGCACCACATTCACCACCTCGACATCGATTTCCCGCCCAATAAATTTCTCGGCGTCGTTGACGACCACCATCGAGCCATCGCCCAAATAACCGACCGCCTGGCCGGATTCCTTGCCTGGCTTGACCAGCTCAACCGTAAAGCCGTCACCCACGGTTACCTCGGGATGCAGGGCACGCGCGAGTTTGTTGAGGTTGAGCCATTGCACATCATGAAACTCGGCCAGCTTGGCTAGATTGTAATCCGTCGTCAGCAAACGCGCCTTCAGGCTGCGGGCCACAAAAATCAGTTTGTCATCCATTTGTTGGCGATTTTCGAGGGTGATATCATGCACCCGCAACTCAAAGCCCGGCACCCGGCGCAATTCGTTGAGCACTTCCAGCCCCCGGCGGCCGCGGCTTTGGCGCTGGGGGTCGGTTGAATCCGCGATGTGATTCAGTTCTTCAATGACAAAACGAGGGACCACGACGGTGCTGCCCAGAAAATGGCTTTGGCAGACGCCGAGGATGCGCCCGTCAATGAGTGCGCTGGCATCCGCTACCACGAGCGGGCTGGCGACTTCCTGCGGCACAAACCGCACGTAGGGAATAATAAGGTTAAAATCATCGCGACCACGCAGCGCCATGACCGTGGCTATATACAGCACCACCACAAACAAGACGATGCGGACCTGAAAGATCACCGTGGTGTCGCCTTTGTCAAAAAACGGCGAGGCGTTAATCAACGCGCTAATCAGCACCGCCATCGCCAGACCAAACGTGACCGCCGTCAGCGCGCGCAGAGAAAAGCCTTTCAAGAGCAAATCGAGCAAAATGGTCAACGCGCCAATGCCCGCCGCCACCGCCAGACATGAACCCAGCGATTGCCAGTCGGGATTCGCATACCGCACCAAGGCGCCGCCCATGAGGCACAAGGCGAAAAACGCCACGCGAATGATGGTGAGAGTGCGGTTCATGGAAAGAGAAAAATCGGGGCAGCTGGTACCGGGCAAATGGTCATATCACTTATTCCGGCTCAACCACCACCAAACGACGAAAGGAGTCACTATAAAAATTCCCATAACGATGAACAAGAATAATTGCGCACGAAATACCACCGCCTGTTCTTCGGTGGATAGCGGGCGCGGCGGCGGTGGCCCGCTGCGGTCACCGGCGGCCTCGTCTGGCCATGGTTCGGACATGCCAAACACCATGAGGTTCCCCGGGCTTGGCCGCAAGCTCAAGCCGGCTCGGCGGTGTTTGGGTTAGTGGCGGTCACCGCTTTCTATCCTTGAAGCAAGACCAGCCCTCGGCCACGGTGACGGGGCATAGTGCAGACTGCCGATCAATCGTCACCGCAAACGGCCGGGCCCGCTTTGACCCGCCTGACGGCTGCCGTCCTGTTCGGGTTGCTGGCGGCAGCCACCGCATACTTCGCCGCCTTTCACGCGAGCTTTATTGCCCTGCCTGGCGCGCAAGAGTCACGTGAAGCGGCCATTCCGTTGACGACGGGACTGATTCTGGCCGGCGGTCGGCCGTATGATTTGGCGTCATCGCCCGCCATCACCAACGTGTATGGCGTGGTCTATAACTATCTGGTGGCGCCCGCGGCGGGAATTTGGGGCGCAACCTTTGCCGTGCATCGCGCGGCCAGCCTGGTTTTTTTGCTGATGGGGGCATCGTTGCTCTACGCCTTGCTGCGCAAAGAAAATATCGGACGCTGGCTGGCACTGGCGGGCGCGGTATTTTTCTATTTATTTAACGTCACGACCTATGCCATCGGCGCACGCCCGGACACTTTGGGCACCGCGATTTATCTGGCGGTGGTGTTGCTCGTCTGGCCCGGTGCGAAACAAGACAAGCCGTCGATGGCCAAACTTGCGTTGAGCGTCGCGCTCGGAGTGCTGGCGTTTTACACCAAACCGTATTTTGTGCTGGCCCTGGCTTTGGCTGCGGGCGTTTTGTTTGTATCCGCAGGTTGGCGTTGGGCCTTCGCCTACGCCACGGCGGCGGCCGCCTTGATGGCGGTCAGCATTCCTGTGGTCGTGCATTTCTGGCCCTATTACTTGTTTGAGGTCTTCACGTCGCATGTTAACGGTGAAATTGATCCGCCGGGGTATTTCTGGCTGCAAACGAAAGACTACTTATTCCTCCATGCCGGGTTGGTGCTGGTGGTGGTCGGCGCAGGCGTCGTCTGGTTGGCGAATCAAGTAAAGGCGCGCACTCCTGCGACAGATACGGGTTGGGCTTTCCGCTGGCCTGCCGCAGGCACTGTCTGCTTTATTTTATCGCTGGGTGGATTGGCGCGGCTGGGCGGTCATGCCGGCGCGTTTCGGATTTACTGGGTTCAACTGGTCACGCCCTTTTTAATTCTGATGGCCTTGCGCGCGATTGCGCGCAGCGAAGAACGCTGGCGGGCTGCGGGTCTCGGTCTGCTCGTTTTCAATGCGCTGATTTTGCTGACCTGGGCGCGGCCAGTCTGGCCGATTGATTCCACCCCTGAGCGCGAGGCGTGGCAAAAATTGACGGCGGGCAAACCGTGGCAATTATTACCGCCGTCCTTGCTGCCGGATGTCAGCCCCGCAGGTCAGCCGGTGCTGGAAAACGGCCAGATGACGTATTTTGTCAATCTGACGCTGGAAACATTGTCGCATCAAGACCCGGCTTACCAGCGAGTGCTGCAGTACCTGCTAAAAATTCGGACGCTGATTTGGCAACGGCGGTTCGATGTTATTGTCAGTCCCAATGACTTTCGCGAATTTATCCCGGCGCAGCTCCTCAGCGAACATTACGAACCGCACGCGATTGCGTTTCCGATTTATTTCGCCGACTACAACACGCCGGAAAACTACGGCTCGGGCATGCGGAGCTATGTGGTCTGGGTGCGCAAACCGGGCCCGGAACACGCCTGGGCGGGCAATATCTCGGCGCCGCCATTGCCCAACGCCACCACTCCACTCGCTGCGCCCGTGGCGGCTCCCTAAAGAGTTTCCCTGGGCGTGCAATGGAGGTTGAGGCTTGGCGCAGACAGTTCCGTGGATATTCTTGGGCGTGGTTATGCCCGACGCTTCCGGCTCATCGAACATCGCGCCACCGCGTTCCCCAGCCGTGCGTACGGTGACTTTGCTGGCCCCTTGCTATAATGAAGAGGCGGTCTTGCCGGCGTATTACGAGCGCGTCCACGTTCTCGCGGCCAATCATCCGGATTGCTCATTTCATTTTTTATTCGTCAACGACGGCAGTACTGATGGCACGACAGTTTTATTGGATGAACTGGCGGCCAAAGATTCGCGGGTGCAGGTGATTCACCTCGCGGCCAACCGCGGCCACCAAATCGCATTGACGGCGGGGCTCGATGTCGCCGACAGCGATTTGGTCGTCATCCTCGATGCTGATTTGCAGGATCCGCCGGAAGTGGTGTCGACGATGATGGAAAAGGCTGCGGCGGGTTACGATGTCATTCATGCCCAGCGCCGTGAGCGCGCGGGCGAAACGTGGTTCAAGCGGGCGAGCGCGGCGCTGTTTTACCGGCTGATGCAAAGGCTGGCGACGCGCGCATGGTTGAAGGATTGCGGCGACTTTCGCGGATTGAGCAAACGCGCGGTGCAGGCGTTGCGGCATTATCGCGAGCCGCACCGCTTCATGCGGGCGCTGGCACTGGAACTCGGCTTTCGCCAATGCGTCATCGTGTACGACCGCGCCCCGCGCGCGGCAGGCGAAACGAAATATCCGCTGGGCAAAATGGTGAAACTGGCCGTCGATGCCGCGCTGGGATTTTCCACCGCGCCAATTCGCGCGATTATCTGGCTGTCGCTGGTGTTGTGGTGCGTCAGCCTGCCGTATTTGGCCTGGGCGTTGTACGACAAATTTGTTCTCCATCGCACCGTGCCGGGCTGGGCATCGATTGTCATGCTCGTGGTGTTTTTTGCGGGGTTGCAATTGTTCTGCCTCGGCATCATCGGACAATACGTGGCGCGGATTTTTGAACAAGGCCAGCGGCGGCCTTTGTATATCGTGATGGAAACGCGCAATTTGCCCGTGAAGTCGTTGGATGAATGATTTGTGTTTCCGAATATAACTTTTTTCCCATGGCCGACATCAGCCAGCACAACATCGAAATCCACGAAAACCGCGCGGCGTGGGAGCGCAAACCCGCGTTGCGCAAAGTGTACCGCGGATTTTACGAGGAAATTGCCGCGGCACTGCCGAAAAATGTGAACGGGCTGACGGTCGAGCTCGGTTCGGGCATGGGGAATATTAAAGAAGTGCTGCCGAAGTGCATTACGTCGGACCTGTTTCCGAATCCGTGGCTCGACCGCGTGGAAAACGCCTATGCGCTGAGTTTTGCGAATCAAGCAGTGGCGCATTTGGTTTTGTTCGATGTCTGGCATCACCTGCAGTATCCCGGCGCGGCGCTGCGGGAGTTCCGCCGCGTGCTCGCACCCGGCGGCGCGGTGGTGTTGTTTGAGCCGGCGATGGGATTGCTGGGGCGGAGTGTTTACGGGATGTTTCACCACGAGCCGCTGGGCCTGGGAAAGAACATCGATTGGGAAATTCCCGAAAATTTCGACCCGACGAACCAGACTTATTATGCGGCGCAGGGGAATTGCTGGCGGCTGGCGCGGCAGGTGATGACGATGAATGGCGCGCAACGGCCGGCGGTGCTGGATGGCTGGGCAATCGAGCAGGTGAAATATTTCCCCGCCCTTGCCTATTTCCTGACCGGCGGTTTTCGCGGCCCGCAGTTGTATCCGGATTTCGCGCTGCCCGCGTTGCAGGCGGTGGAGAAGATTTTGGCGCCTATGCCCGCGCTGACGGCGGCACGGATGATGGTGGTGTTGCGGAGAAAACCGTCCAACCCCGCCTGAGGGGGGACCCCCCTCCCCCCTCAACTGGGGCGATTAGGTCGGATTTAGTCGGATTTTGCCGGATTGGGAACTCAGTTTCGAGTTTCGGGTTCCGAGTTTGGCGTTAGAAAACCACCAGCGGCGGAATAAGTGCTGCAAAGAACTGGGTTTAATTTTTGGGCAGCAGCCTAGCAGATTAAAACAAAAGGTGGGAGGACTGGGTTTGATGGGTTGAGAAGGTTTGTTGCGCTCATTACATTTGATCGGTTTGATACGTTGGCAACGAAGGGTAAATAGTGGAGACATGTCCCACCCTGCGGGTTGGCATCGTCCCCATCTGCGCTCGCCATGCTCGCTCCGAGATGGGTTGGGAGCCATTCGCTTTTTAGCGTCTGCACAAAGGTTGACCTTGCTGCGCCCTTAGGCCATTATCTAACCAAGCCAGCGATGCCTTCCCCCGTTAAATCTACGAACTCCGTTCGCGAGCATTATGGCCCTCAAAAAACGGCGGGTCGACAGTTTGACCGCGCCTTCTGGCAAGCGCAGGGTCCAGAGGCCATTTTTAATGCCGCTACCGATTTGATTCAGGATTATTTCGTCCTCAAACACGGCCATGGCATTCCGCCAATGGAGCGAGCGATGGAATCGTATCATCGCAAATAATTTGCGGTGTTGATTGAGAGAAGATCAGAAGAATTCTCGCGCCAAGACGCCAAAACGCAAAGTTTTGAAAAATTCAAGTTAGATCGGGCATCCTTGACCGACCTAGCGGATTGCGACCACACCCAGGCTGGACAACCCTGGAAAAAACAATTTCCTATCAGTAAAACAATTATGGCCACGATCAATCCCTATATTAACTTCAACGGAAATGCCGAGGAGGCATTTAATTTTTACAAATCAGTATTCGGCGGGGATTTTACAAAAATTACCCGTTTCAAAGACCTGGCCAGCCCGGAATTTCCAGTGGAAGAAAAGGAGGCGAATAAAATAATGCGCATTGCCCTGCCGATCGGGGGAAACCTGCTGATTGCCAATGACGTTCCCGAAAGCTTGGGGCGAGTAAACGAAAACGAAAATAGATCTAAAATTGCCATTACGGCCGAAAGCAAAGCGGAAGCGGACAAATTGTTTAGCGGCCTTTCGGCAGGCGGGACAGTTGAAATGCCCATGGCCGAGAGCCCTTGGGGTACCTATTTTGCCATGTTTAGAGACAAATTTGGCATCGAATGGACGGTGGAATGCGAACGAAAGTAACAGTTGAGCTGGCGCCTCAGGCAGCAACGGGATCGCACAGGCGTGGGGACCTGCCCGCTGGCACGTTTTCGAGGAGGCCTGCGACCAGATTCAATCTTTGAGGTGGAAATGTACAACCTGACCCCTTTTTACCCTTTTACCCCTTTACCTCCTGGGCTATATGATGCAATCCCGTTGGGATTGCGGGAGTACGGTCGGGCAGCGAACGAGGCTAGCTACCTGTTGTAGAAATACCTTCAGCATTTTTTGCTTTTCGACCCATAATGCTACTAAGCGCACTTTTCACATTCTTTTTGTCAATTAAGACATTTTGCATCCGTTCTGCAATTTCGCATAAAACGATTTCAGTCTCTTGCGCTCTTTTAAGGCACTCGCTGTCATCGTATGCATGAATTCCCTCGCTCAATAAATCATGTAACAGAGTGAGTGGATTATGATTTTCGATGAACAGCGCTGCAGGTATTGCTGAGTTGTCGCTTAGCATATCGAATGCTTTCGAGAACTGTGTTTCTGATTGGGCCTTTTTTAAAAGCTCAATTTGCTGAGGAGTTGCGTTTGTCGCCTGTGCAACTTTCAATATTGCGCTAATAAGATCGAATTTTGTGTTTTCTATAATTCTGCGGTAGTATGCATATGCGCCAACTCCAAGTCCTCGAGCTATTGCGCGACGTGCCTGCAAAAAGTAAGCCCGGTTCGACTCACCAATTATTTCAAACAAGCGCTTCGGTATAGGTTGACCATAAGGCGGTTCTTGGAAAATCTTTACACAAGACCCTGTCATGCCAGACCCTCCTTTTGTTGTAGCCTTTACGGCAAAAACCTTTGCAAATGAACCGCAATTTCCACAAATGTAGTGAACGAAAGAATAAGTGTTTGCGCCAATAATCAACTTAGAGGAATTAGTCTTGTGATGGCGTAAAACACTGCCGCATTTTTCATTTTCACAATGAACACGAATTTCGTCAGGAAAGATAATATATCCTGCATTCTGGTTGCTGAAGAGAAGAAGGATAGTCCGCTCTGAATGTAATGGCTCATCTTGAAGCAACTGCTCCATTGTGACCATTTCCAATGATGGAGGACCACCAATTGGAATATTTGCAAGCGAAGACATGAGAGTGTATTTCTCGAATTTTAGTCAGGACACTACATATCTTTAAATCTACCCTCCCCTACTGGCACGCCTCGCAACTCTCTCCATTCCGGCGGGCTTCGAGGCTGCAGGCGGACTTTTCCTCGTCGGAGTAGATGCGCTTGGGCATGGGCGGGTTGGTGCTGCCGGCTTCGATGGCGGCGGCGAGACCGGCGACTTGATCCTCGTCGCTCTTGCCCATGTGGCCGCGCGTCTCCTTCTTCACCGCGACGGTGGCCTTCTCGATGTTGGAAGCGCCAAGGGTGCGGAGGTAATACGTGGTCTTGAGGCCCTTGCGCCAGGCGGCGCGGTACATGTGCGAGAGGCTCTTCAAATCCGGCTGGCGGAGGAAGAGGTTGACGGACTGCGACTGGTCAATCCACTTCTGCCGGCGCGCGGCGGCGTCGAGCACGTAGTCGAACTCAATGCCGAAGGCGGTGGCGAACATGTGGCGGATTTCGTCCGGGATGCGGGCAATGTCCTTCAGCTCGCCGTCGAAGTACTTGATTTCGTCGATCATCTTGGCGTCCCACAGGTTGCGCTGCTTGAGTTCCTTGACGAGCGCGTGGTTGAGCACGATGTATTCGCCGCCGAGGTTGCTCTTGACGAAGAGATTCTTGTAATACGGCTCGATGCAGGGCGAGGTGCCCATGATGTTCGAGATGGTGGCCGTGGGCGCGATGGCCAGCACGTTGCTGTTGCGCATGCCCTGGGCGCGGATTTTCTGGCGCAACGGGGTCCAATCCATGCGACCGCCGCGGGGAACCTCGACGGGCACGCCGCGTTCCTGCTCGAGGAGCTCGAGCGTGTCCTGCGGGAGAATGCCGCGGTCCCACTTGGAACCTTTATAAGAGGAGTACGCGCCGCGTTCGCCGGCGAGGTCGCTGGAGGCTTCGTAGGCGTAGAACGCGATGGCTTCCATGAACTCGTCGTTGAACTCGACGGCTTCGGCGGAGGCAAAGGCGTGGCCGCGCTGGTAGAGCGCGTTGTGCAGGCCCATGACGCCGAGGCCGATGGGCCGGTGGCGCAGATTGGAAGTCTCGGCGGGTTTCGTCGGGTAGAAGTTGATGTCGATGACGTTGTCCAGCGCGCGCACGGCGACCTGGATGGTCTCGCGCAGTTTGGCGTGGTCGAGCGAGCCGTCGGGCTTGAGGTGCGTGTCGAGAATGACGGAGCCAAGATTGCAGACGGCGGTTTCCTCGACGCTGGTGTTGAGCGTGATTTCCGTGCAAAGGTTGGACGAATGGATGACGCCGACGTGGTCTTGGGGGCTGCGGATGTTGCACGGGTCCTTGAAGGTGATCCAAGGGTGGCCGGTTTCGAAGAGCATCTTGAGCATCTGCTTCCACAGCTCGATGGCGGGCACAGCCTGGCCGTAGATTTTGCCGTCGGCGGCAAGTTTTTCGTAATGCTTGTAGCGTTCCTCAAAACGGCGGCCATACAGCTCGTGCAGGTCGGGCGTTTCGTTGGCGCGGAAGAGCGTCCAGTCCTCGCGGGCCTCCATGCGCTTCATGAACAGGTCGGGAATCCAGTTGGCGGTGTTCATGTCGTGCGTGCGGCGGCGGTCGTCGCCGGTGTTTTTGCGCAGCTCGATGAAGTCGTTGACGTCGTTGTGCCACGTTTCGAGGTAGGCGCAGCCGGAACCGCGGCGCTTGCCGCCCTGGTTCACGGCGACCAACTGGTCGTTATGCAGCTTGAGGAAGGGAATGACGCCCTGGCTTTCGCCGTTGGTGCCCTTGATGTGGCCGCCCGTGCCGCGCACGGAAGTCCACGACCCGCCGAGGCCGCCCGCCCACTTGGAGAGGAAGGCGTTTTCGGCGATGCCGCGGATCATGATGCTCTCGATATTGTCGTCGATTTTGTACAGGTAGCAGGACGAGAGCTGCGAGTGCAGGGTGCCGGCGTTGAACAACGTGGGCGTGGACGAGCAGAAGCGGCGGTTCTTATAGAGGTTGTAGAGGCGGACGATCCAGTCTTCGCGGTCCTTGGGTTCGTTGAGGAAAAGGCCCATTGAGACGCGGAGCCAGAAATACTGCGGCGTTTCGAGCCGACGGGCGGGCTTGCGCGTTTTGTCGACGATGAGGTAGCGGTCGTAAAGGGTCTGGATGCCGAGGAAGTCGAAGTCGAGGTCGGCCATGGGGTCGAGGGCGTCGGCCAGTTTGGCAAGGTCGTACTTGAGGAGCGCGGGGTTGAGGCGCTCGATGCGGACGGCGTGTTCGAGGTTTTTCTTGAACTGGCGCATGTGGAAGGACTTCAACGCGCCGATGCCGTCTTTCAGGATGTCCCAACCCAAAACTTCTTCATAGATATAAGTGAGCAGGATGCGGCCGGCGAATTTGGAGAAGTCGGCGTCGCGCTCGATGAGGGTCTTGGCGTTGAGGATGACAGTCTGCTGCAGGCCGTCGCGGGTCATCTCGGTGGAAAGAGAGCGGCGGAGCTCGACCTCGATCTGGTCGCGGGTAAGGCACAAGTCCAGCCCGATGGAGGCAAAGCCGATGCGGGCGCGGAGTTCGGCGCCGTCCCACATTTCGGTTTCGCCGGTTGCGCTCTTGAGGAAAATGATCTGTTCCTGGCGGGCGTCGTCGGGCGTGGCGGTGACAGCGGCCTGGACGCGGCGGCGGGCGCGCTCGGCGCGGTAAAGGATGTAGGCCTCGGCGACTTTGAAGTGGCCGTGGCGCATGAGTTCTTCCTGGACGAGGTCCTGCACGTCTTCGATGGAGACGAAGGCCTGACCCATGTCGCGCACGCGACCACTGATGGATTCGGCGACGCGGACGGCGGGCTCACTGTCGACATGGAGGGAAAGGAAGGCCTTGCGGACGGCGATCTCGACCTTGTTCTGGTCCCACGGCACGACCATGCCGTTGCGGCGGATGAGGCGCACGTGGACGGGGAGTAATTCGCCCGCGGTGGCGCCGGAGCCGTCGCCATTTTTCGCGGTGGGCGAAGCGATGCCCGCGCGCTTGAAGACGAGGCTCATCGCGACGTCGTGTTGGTTCTGGTGGACGAGGGCCTTTTCGATAATGCGGTTGATTTCGTCCTCGGCCAAAACCTTGTCCTTGTTGGCAGCCCAGCGCGCGACGATTTCCTCGCCGACTTCCTTGGCGATTTCGGCGACGATCTGGCGGTTCTGCTCGGTGAAGATGTCGTTGACCTTGCGCGACAACAGCAGGTCGGTCAGCGCGGCGCCGACGGTCTCGGCGATTTCGGCGAGGTCAAAGTGGCGGGCGACGCCTTCGGCCACGACCATGACGTCGGGCTGGACGACGGTGGAGGTGCTGATGACCTCGCGCCAGTTGAAGCGGGGCTTCTGGTCGTCGGGCGTTTGGGAAAAACGTTTCAGGGCGTTGTCTTCGTCGAGAGGAATATGGCGGATCATGGCAGTGGTTTTAGGTTAAGCGGTTAAAGTTAGGAAAGTGGCGGGGGTGGTAAAACGGGCGGCACGGCCGGGGTCGGGGGCGTGCCGCCGAACCAGTGCCGTGCTTTTTCTTGGGCTTGGAGCTTGTGGTGTGGTTTGATGGAGAAGAGGACGGCAACAGTCGCGACTAGGAAGGCGATGACGTCGTCCACTTCGCCGACGGGCGGAAGGAAATCGAGCACGAGGCCCAGCGAAAAAACATAGATGAGCGCACCGAGAAGCGCGCGCTTGGCCCAAAGCGGAACTTTGGGGTCCGTGCCGACGTAATAGAGGATGAGAAATTTTTCCACGACCCAGCGCGCCAGGGCCTTGACGGCCCGGACCGGCGAGAAAGATTGCTGAGGAGCATGGGATTGCACGCGGACATCGCGGGTGGCGGATAAATGGGTTTACAGCTCGTCGTTGTGGACGTCGCTGAGGGCGCTGGATTTTTGGTATTCGGTGACGCGGCCTTCGAAGAAGTTTTGTTCCTTCTTGATGTCCATCATCTCGGCCAGCCAGGGCAGCGGGTTGGTGATGCCGGGCTTGAGTGGCTTGAGGCCCACGCCTTCGAGGCGGCGGTCGGCAATATAGTCGATATACTGCATGAAGTCCTCGACGGTGAGGCCAACGCCGCCAACGGGCAGGCAGTCGCGGATGAAGTCTTTTTCAATGGCCACGCCCTCGGCCATGAGGTCGGTGAGTTCCTGGCGGAAGGCGGGAGTCCAGATTTCCTTGTTTTCCTCGACGAGGTCCATGAGGAGGTTGCGGAAGAGCTCGATGTGGTTGCTTTCGTCGCGCAGAGTGTAGCGAAACATCTGGCCGATGCCGGGGAACTTGTTCTGGCGGTAGAGGGAGAGCACCATGCCGAAGAGACCGTAGAACTGCGTGCCTTCCATGACCTGGCCAAAGAGAAAGATGTTTTTCGCGAGGGCTTTTTTGACCTCGGGGTCCTTGAGGTCGAGGTCGCGGCGCAGGGCGCGGGAGTTGCTGGTGACAAATTGGGTTTTGCGCTGGATGGTGGGGATGTCTTCGAACATCGCCTCGCACTCGTGGGGATTGATGCCCAGCGCGCTGATCATGTACACCAGCGAGTCGGCGTGGATGTTTTCCTCGTGGGCATGGCGGCCCAGCACGAGCTTGAGCTCCGGCGCGGTGACGACTTCGCGGACGACGTGGATGATGTTGTCGCCCACGATGCCTTCGGCGGCGGAAAAGTAGCCGATGGCCATCTTGATGATCCAGCGGTCGACGTCGGTGATGGCCTTGGTATTGTCGCGCCACTGTTCGCAATCCTTCTGCATGGGCACATCTTCGGGCTCCCAATGATTGTTCTTCATCGTCTTGTACAGATCATAGGCCCAGGTGTACTTCAGGGGCAGGATGTTGAAAAACATCGTCTGTCGGCCATTGATGACGCGTTTGGCGGCAAAGGCTTCTTCAGCTTTGGTGCGGTCGAGAATGAAAGATTTCGGGCCGATTTGGTAGGTGACGGTTTCAGCAGGCATGGTCGGTATCTAAAACGATGCGAAGACTCGCATAGCCGCCCAGCGGGCGGAGGTGGTCGTTTTTTTCGGTGGTTGGGAGTTCGATTTAGGTTCGGTTTCGGCGCGTTTCGGGCGTCTAGGGCAAGCAAGGCCCAGAACGCCCGAGGCGCGGGAAAAACAGGGCAGGAAATGGAGAGGGGTTCGGTCGGGAGCGGCCGCAAAATCCACCATCACCTGCGTGGAGAGTACTATTTGCCCACTTTTGCATCGTTGTCAAGCGGCTCCACTACATTTAGTGTTACTTTTTTCAAAATGCCCTACCTGTAGGGGTGTTGACCCCAGATTTTTAGGGCATTTTGGGCTAGTAGAGCAGCTTTTGGGCCGAAATAGCGAGGTTTGGCAGCGTTTTTGGGAGGGGTGGAAAGGGTGCCAGGCGGCTGGTGAGGCCAAACTGAGTGGGAAAGCGAAAAAGTGCGCCCAAAGTCATCTTTTCGCAACGAATTGTTGTTCTTTCTTTGCACAACATTCACACAAATCGCGTTATTCACAAACCGTTGGGCGGATTTGGAGCCCGGAGGGTTTGGACAGAATTAACAGAATTTGCAGAATTTTGGAGTGCGGCGGCACGACGCCGCACTCCAAACGTAGAATAAATCAGCTTTTTTTGTTACGCCTTTTGATTTATTATTCGCTCATGGATTTTTTAGGTGTGCTTCTTTCAATCCCGGCATCATTTATAGCGAGCGCGATCTATTGCGTGCTTTTGGAAAAATTCATCAGCCGTTCACTCCGACTTTCTCAATGGTTCCGCGCGGGATCGTACATCATACTTGCTGGGTTGGTTATTGAACTTTTGCTTTTGATTATCTTTGGAGCCGTACGTAGTCGAACATATTTGGGGCCTGGTTTCTACGTAGCTCATTCGATCTTTTTCTATTTTGGCACACCCGCCCTTGCGAATCTGCTGGTGTTGCGTAAACGCGGTGGAGTTTTTAAACTTTGGTTTTTGACGCCAATCCTGTGCTCCGCGTTCGCCTTTTTTCTGGTGATTTTGGAATATGCCGTTTCTGAAACGCTTTATGGAGTGAAAGGAATGGGTGGTCCATTCAGCTAAGTTGAAATCAGCGTAACAACATCGCTTGCCTTTATTTCTGTCAACCGCTCCACTGCCCTGTCGCATTTTCCGTGCAGGGTTTCCACGGGGTTGGTGGTGCCGACGCCGATGCTCTTGAATCCGCCGGCGCGGGCGGCCTCGAGGCCGACGAAGGCGTCTTCAAACACCACGCATTTTGCGGGCACGCGATTTATTTTCGCGGCGGCTTTCAGGAAAACTTCGGGATGCGGCTTGCCGTGGCTCACGTCCTCGGCGCTCACGATGTCCATGAAAAAACCGTGCAAGTTAGCCAGCGTCATCACATGTTCGATATTCAGGCGTGGGGTCGAGGAACCGACCACACACGGCACGCCGGCGGCGCGCAGGCCTTCCAGCAAATCCCGCACACCGGGCAGCGCCTGGATGCCGCTGGTCTTTAAAATCTCGCGGTAAAGCTCCTCCTTGCGGCGGCCGATGCGCTCGATTTCCTCGGCGTCGTGCGCCCAGTTGAGAATATTGGGGATGATGAACTGGTTCTTGCGTCCGAAGCCGGCCTTGAAGTGCCCCGGCGGCAGGACGCGCTTTTCGTCGGCGGCGAGGAGGTCCCAGCTTTGCTCATGCGCGGCGGAGGAGTCGATGATAACGCCGTCCCAGTCAAAGATGGCGCCGAATTCGGAAGGGATCATTTTGGACAGAATTAACAGAATTTACATAATTGCAGCCAGAAAAACATTTTGCCTGCCTTGGGCGGGTTGATTTAAATTCTGTTAATTCTGTCAATTCTGTCTAAAACTACCTCATGTCTACATTGAGCGTCGTCAAACCCAAGGTGCGCGGATTTGTGTGCGTCACCGCCCACCCAACCGGCTGTGCGGCGCATGTGCGCGAGCAGATTGATTACGTCAAGTCGCAGCCGCCGCTGGCCCATGGGCCCAAGAAGGTGCTGATCCTCGGCGCGTCCACGGGTTATGGTCTTTCGTCGCGCATCGTGGCGGCGTTTGGAGCGAAGGCCGCGACGCTCGGCGTGTTTTACGAACGCCCGTGCGACAAGGGCCGCCCAGCCTCGGCGGGCTGGTACAACTCAGTGGCCGTCGAACAAGCCGCGCACGCGGAGGGACTTTACGCGAAGAGCATCAATGGCGATGCGTTTTCGGACGATATTAAATTGCAGACTATTGAGCGCCTGAAGGAAGACCTGGGCCAGGTGGATTTGGTGATTTACAGCCTGGCCTCGCCCCGGCGCACGGACCCGCGCAGCGGCGAAGTTTATAAATCGGTGCTCAAGCCCGTGGGCGCGCCGTTCACCGGCAAGACCGTGGACACCGACAAGAAGGAAGTTTTGGAAGTGACGCTCGAACCCGCAACCGACGAAGACCTGCGCCAGACGACCAAGACCATGGGCGGCGAGGATTGGGAAATGTGGCTCGACGCGCTGCGGCACCACAATCTGCTCGCGCCGGGGGTCGTCACCGTGGCGTATTCGTATATCGGGCCGGAAGTCACCTACCCCATTTACCGCAATGGCACCATCGGCAAGGCCAAGGAAGATTTGGAAAACACGGCGGCGCGCCTGACCAGCCGGCTCGCGGATTTAAAAGGCCGCGCATGGGTGTCCGTGAACAAAGCGGTCGTGACGCAGGCGAGCTCGGCGATTCCGGTCGTGCCGCTGTACCTGTCGATTCTGCTTAAAGTGATGGCGGAGAAAAAAGTGGACGAAGGCTGCATCGAGCAAATCGAGCGCTTGTTTGCGCAACAACTTTACCGCGCGGATGGCAAGACCCCGACTGCCGACGCCCAGGGCCGTCTGCGCGTGGATGACTTAGAAATGCGCCCCGACATCCAGGACGCCGTGAAAAAAATCTGGCCCGAAGTGAACACCGCGAATCTGGCCACGCTCACGGATTTCCCCCGCTACCAGACGGAGTTTTTAAAACTGTTTGGGTTTGGACTGCCGGGAGTGAATTATGAGGTGGAAGTGGAGCTGGAGTTGCCGTTGGCGTAAGCATTCATGGGCTCGGTTGGGCCGCTAGAATTTTCAAGTTACTGTAAAGGATCGTAGAAGACTTTTTACAAGTCTTTTGGCTCCAGTGGCTTAAGCTACTGACCGCGCTCCGTGACGCAGCCGCCACCCTTCCATTCCATATCGACGCCGATTTGACTATCTCGAAGTTTCAATATATTCTGAAACTACAATATCCTAATGTCGCCATGAGCAATAACGCCTTTCTCACTGGACGCTGGCAAACCCTCGTGATGCTGAATTACGAGGCGGACCCGGAAGTGCTGAAACGGCTGGCGCCGCCGGGCACCGAGCCAGAGATTTGGCAGGGGAAGGCCTACGCGAGCCTGGTCGGTTTCGAATTCCTCCAGGCCCGCCTGCATCGGTGCTACATCCCCTTCCATCAGAATTTCGAGGAGCTCAATTTGCGTTTCTACGTGCGGCGCCGGACTGCGGAGGGCTGGCGACGGGGCGTGGTCTTCGCAAAGCAGTTCGCTCCCCGCCCGGCGGTCGCCCTAGTGGCCAGAGGGTGTTACAATCAAAATTTCCATGCGGTGCCGATGCGACGCGAAATCAAGCCCGCCACCGTCAACCATCCGCCGGAAGTAGCGTATTATTTGCGCAATAACGGGCGGTGGGCCGTTTTGCGAGCGACGGGAGTCGGCGCTGCGGCTCTGCCCGTACGTGGAACGCTCGATGAATTCATTGTCGAGCACTACTGGGCTTATTGCGGCCAACGCAATGGCCGAACCATGGAATACAAAGTCGAGCATCCGCCCTGGCGCGTATGGCAGGCGATAAACGGTGAATTCACTGGAGACGTTGCGCGGCTTTACGGTAAAGACTGGACGGAGACCTTAGGCGCGCCGCCAATTTCGACGTTAATCGCCGAAGGCTCGGCGGTAGGCACCTGCAAAGGGCGAATGATTGCCGGATAACCAAGCCGACCGCTACTTCTTCGCGGCCATGGTCTGTGCGAGCATCGAGAGAATCCATGTCCAACCATCCTTATGCTGGCGGCCCATTTTGTCGGCGGGCAAGCCGGAATGTTTCAGGGTGACCAGGGTGCCCTTTTTCCGCGGGGTGAACTTAACCGCGACGACAGATTCGACGCCTTGGGTCGCCGGGGACATCCAGGTGTATTCCGCCAGACGCGGGCGCTGAACCTTGAGGAAACGCCCAAAGTGCGGCCAGATTTTCCCCTCGTGTTTCACCGCGACATAGAACATCCCGCCCACCACCGGATTATAAATGACGCGGTGTCCGCCATGCCAGAAACTGCCTGGGGACTTGGGATCCATCCAGACGTCGAAAACTTTCTTCGGCGGCGCAGGCACCCACTGGCGGACCGTGATGCTGGTGAGTTTCATGACTGGTACTCCAATGAGTGTTTAACTCTCGGTCGTCGCGTATTTTTCTTTCAAGGCTTCGATGACGGAGGGGTCGGCCAGGGTGGTGACGTTGCCAAGGGCGCGGCCTTCGGCGATGTCGCGCAGCAGACGGCGCATGATTTTCCCCGAACGCGTCTTGGGCAAATCGGCGGAGAAGATGATTTTGTCCGGCAGGGCGAACTTGCCGATTTTTTTCGCGACGAGGTCGTTGAGATCCTTGATAAGTTCCGGCCCGGCTTCGCAGCCGTTCTTGACCGTGACGAAGGAAATCAGCGCCTGGCCCTTGAGTTCGTGCGCGATGCCGACGACCGCGCTCTCCGCCACTGAGGGATGTTCGACGTACACGCTTTCCAGCTCGGCAGTGCCGATGCGGTGGGCGGAGACGTTGACGACGTCGTCCACGCGACCGAGAATCCAGTAGTAGCCGTCCGCGTCTTTGCGACAGCCGTCGCCGGGGAAATAATATTTGCCGCCCCACTTGGAGAAATAGGTGTCCTTGAAGCGCTGCTGGTCGCCCCAGATGCCGCGCATGATGCCCGGCCAGGGTTTCTTGATGGCGAGGGTGCCGGCGCGGACGTCATTGCCATCGTCGTCGAGCACAGCGGGCTCGATGCCGAAGAACGGCACGGTGGCGCTGCCAGGTTTCGTCGCGATGGCGCCAGGAATCGGAGTGAGCATGATGCCACCGGTTTCCGTCTGCCACCAGGTGTCGACAATCGGGCAGCGCTCGCCGCCGATGACGCGGTGGTACCACATCCACGCCTCGGGGTTGATGGATTCGCCGACGGAACCGAGCAGGCGCAGGGAGGATAAATCGTGCTTTTGCGGCCAGGACTCGCCCCACTTCATGCAGGCGCGGATGGCCGTGGGCGCGGTGTAAAACACCGTGACGCTGTATTTTTCGACGACCTGCCAGAAGCGGTCGTTCTCGGGCCAGTTCGGCACACCTTCGAACATCACCACCGTGGCGGCGTTTTGCAGGGGGCCGTAGAGAATGTAGCTGTGGCCGGTAACCCAGCCGATATCGGCAGTGCACCAAAAGACGTCTTCGGGTTTGAGGTCGAAAATGTACTTGGTGGTCAGGTAGGCGTAAGTCATGTACCCGCCGGTGGTGTGCATGATGCCCTTGGGCTTGCCGGTCGAGCCGCTGGTATAAAGAATGAAGAGCAAGTCTTCGGAGTCCATGCGCGCGGGTTCGCAATGGCGGTGCAGGCCGACGACGGCTTCGTGGTACCAGACATCGCGCCCAGGCTTCATCTCCACGGGGTGCAATTGCTTTTGCGGTTCGCGGGCGACAACGAGGACTTTTTCGATGGTCGGGCAATCAGCAATGCCTTCGTCCACCGTTTTTTTCAGCGGCAAAATTTTTCCGCGACGGTAGCCGCCGTCGCTGGTGATGACGACCTTGGCTTTGCAATCATTGACCCGATCCTTGATGGACTCGGCAGAGAATCCGCCGAAAATAACGGTGTGCGGCGCGCCAATGCGGGCGCAGGCCAGTACGGCGATCGCCAACTCCGGCACCATGGGCATATAGAGCGCGACGACATCGCCCTTTTTGACGCCGAGACTCTTGAGCACATTCGCGAACAGGTTGACCTCGCGATAGAGGTCGGCATAGGTCAGCACCCGCTGGTCGCCCGGTTCGCCTTCAAAAATGATGGCCGCCTTGTTGCGCGTCGCGCAGTGGAGGTGGCGGTCGATGCAGTTGTAGCAAAGATTGGTCACGCCGCCTTCGAACCATTTATAGACTGGCGCGTTCTTCTCGTTGAGCACCGTATGCCATTTTTGATACCAGTGGAGGTCGCCGGCGACTTCCGCCCAAAACTTTTCCGGATTGGCGATGCTGCGGGCGTACAGCTCATCGTACTGCTCGCGGCTTTTGATATGGGCCGCGCGGGCAAAGGCGGCGGAGGGCGGAAACGAACGGTTTTCCTGTGAAACGGTTTCGAATTGGGACGAGGGGGTGCTCATGGAGAAAAGGGACCGTTAGATTTTTGAATAATACGCCGGGCGGCAAGCCAAAAGGGTCGACGGCAGCGGAGGAGGTTCTTCAGCGAAAAAAATTGGCCCATTTATTTCGCGGGGGTGTTGGCGGTTTCAAGCGTGCGGCCTCGGACAAGGGCTGGATGCGTGCGGTAGTCGTCCGCCAGGCATGGAAAACTGCGCGATTGTCTTCGGTAGGATGCGCCGAAATCTCGACTTCGGTAAAACCATGCCCGAGCAGCAAGGCCTGCATGCATTGTTCGTTGGGGCCCCACCAATTAGTCGGGTCGTCGGCCAATTCGCGCCCGGGGTAGAAAGCCATGGCGGGGCGATTGAGGTTGCGAAGGTCGAGATGGGTCTCAACAACCAGAACCTGTTTGGCCAGGCGAGCCACCCGGGTCAGGGCGTCAATGGCATCGAGGCGGTGATAGAAGACGCCGAGGAAGAGCACGACGTCGAATTCGCCGACGGTGTCCGGTGAAAGCTGCGCGACATCGATCTCGCGGGCTTCCACATCCAGACCAAGAGCCGTGCGGGCGAGGTCAAAAGTTTCGCGGCCCCGAAATTGCGGGTGTGTCCAGCAGTAGGAGTCGGTGGCGAGGACCGTGGAGGCGCCGCGACGTTTGGCTTCGAAGCTGAAAAATCCGTTCCAGGCTCCGACATCGAGCAGCGTGAGTCCGCGCAAATTAATGCGGTCGAAAATGACGCCGGCTTCCGCGTTGCAGACCGCCGGCGATTTGCCTCCGGGCGTCACGACACCGTTGCCAAGGTCCATGGAATGGTGCCAAGTATAGCCGGCTACCCGTTCCCGAAGGTCAGTGTGCATAAGGCAGTGGGAGAATTAGATTTTTGAATAATGCACCGGGCAGCAAGCCAAAAGGCCGGAGATGGTAATATCGTTGTTGTATGCAGCGTGCCCAAACCGGGCGCAGCAAGACTGCGCCCCTACAACCAAGCTGGCGCGCGAAATGCAAGAGGGAGTCGTATCCTGGTCCACATTTCCGGGCTATTGAATTTCAGCGCCAATGGCGCGACCTAACCCCAGCCTGGAGCAACGCCCCAGGAAAGCCAACGCATCTCAATGAAAGAGGGCTGAAAGCCCGGCCTAATTCCGCGCGATGTTAGGTCGGGCCTTCAGCCCTCCTTTTTAAATTGAAACTAAAACCCGGGGCGTTGCCCCGGGCTGGGGCTACGACGCCCCCGTTGGGGGCTGTCGGCACAACTTTTCGACATTAAAACACCGATGCCTTGTCACCTGACAAAAAAGCACATAACTATACATACACAAGAAAATGCCGTTTACCGAACCACAAAAAGCAAAATTTATTGCACTGCTTCAGGAAAAGGGATGGCAGTTGCGTGAAGGCGCAATCTGGTCGCCGAGTAGCGGACTTTACTTCAGCGAATCACATTTCAACCTTTGGGACCCACCACAAATGCGCGAAATATTTGTTCAAAGGTCAGCCCGAATCGCAAAACATGAAGACTCCCGGTCACAGGAATCAGCCCGTGAGAATTTGCATGCTTCCTGGGCCGCAGAAGTAGCGCTAAAAATATCAGAATAGCGCATGGACACCGCCTTGTTTGACTACCCGTTGCTGCCGGAGCGCATTGCGCAGACGCCGGCGGAGCCGCGGGATAGTGCGCGGTTGCTGGTGGTAAATCGGACGACGCACAAGATAGAACATCGCGTTTTTCGTGAATTGCCGGATTTGCTGCCGCCAGGAACGCGCTTGTTTCGCAATCATGCCTCTGTTTTTAAAGCCCGGCTGCGGTTGACCCGACCGACCGGCGGGCAGCTCGAATGTCTACTGCTGCATCCGGATTTGGCCCGCGACCCGGCGGCAAATACCTGGTGGTGTCTGCTCAAACCGGGGAAAAAATACGCCGTGGGCGCAAAATTTGGCGCACCGGGAATATTTGAGGCCACCGTGATTGGAAAAGAGCCCGATGGACGCGTGCTGGCGAAGTTTAACGCGCCCGGCGGCGTGCTGGCGGTCACGGAAAAGCTCGGGGAAATGCCCCTGCCGCCGTATATCCAGCGCGACCATCCAACGACCACCCAATCAGATTCATCCGACGACCAAAATTATCAAACCGTCTATGCCGACCCGGCGAAAAAAATCGCCGCAGCCGCGCCCACCGCAGGATTGCATTTTACACCGGCGGTGCTGGCGGCGCTGGCAGTCAAGGGCTTTAAGAATTTTGATTTGGCCCTGCGCGTCGGGCTCGGCACGTTTCGCCCGATTGCGGTGGAAAAGCTGGAAGACCATGTCATTCATCGCGAATGGTATGAAATTCCGGCGGCAACCCGCCAAGCCCTCACTATACCCGGAGCACCGCGGCTGGCAATCGGCACCACGACCTTGCGCGCGCTGGAGGATTACTTTTCAAAATATTCAAATGCCGGTCGCATAAATTTGTCCGAACCCTGGCTCGCGGAGGCGGATATTTTTATTTATCCACCGCGCCAATTTTCGGGCGCTGATTTATTGCTGACAAATTTCCACCTCCCGCGCTCGACTTTGCTGTGCCTGGTCAGCGCGTTTCTCACTCCCGGCTCGACGGACGGCATCGCGTGGCTCAAGGAAATTTATGCCGACGCCATGGCACGGGGCTACCGCTTTTACAGTTATGGGGATGCGATGCTAATTTGCTGACCAGCGCGCACCCTGCCTACTCCGCCGGCGATTCATTGGATAATTCATAAGAAAATGCCGTCCAGACCTGACCGAGCAAATTTTCCCGGGTCACATGGAAAACATCGGGTATGCTATTATTAATGCCCTTGATGATCCAAAAATCGCCGCCATTGGCGAGCAACTGATGGACGACATCCTCCCCAGTGGGACGGTGGTAGGCCACATCCATGCCCGGCCGCAAGGCCTCCCAAGCGATGGGTTTGACGACAAAAATGGTGTTATTGCCATATTTGGGCAGCATGGACGTGCCTTGCGCTTGCAGGAGAATGCTGCCCGGATACTCGTTTTGGGTGATGCGGGCGGCGGCCATGGCCTGGCCATAACTTAGCAAAGTCGGTGAATAACCTTTTTCGCCCTCGGCAATGTGGTGACAACCCACTATCCCAAGCGCCGTTAGCAGCATTAAAGCGTATTGGCCGGCCCTACGACAAAGCTTGCGCGGGAATCGCATGACCGCCAAATTTAACCCTAATTGAGCCCTTGGCAACTCGAAGGAGGCTTGCCAAACAAATAAAAATGCTATCGGCTGATGACCAGCATCGCCCAGCCAGTCTCAAAAAAACCCCTAAAAATTATGCGCGGCCTTCGTGTATTTCCAGTGCTGGCTTTGTTCGCCACCGGGATTTTTGCCAGCGGGTTTAAAACCATCAATTATTTGGATGGCAATGACGTGATGGCCAAGGTGAAGGAAACGCACGGCGCCGATGCGGAGGTTGACATCGTCAAGCTGGTCACTGTGACCGGCAGCAATGACCCCGTGACGCGCATCCTGCTTTCCGCCGTGCAAAAAAATGCGCAGGGAAATTTCCTCTACATGTTGCGCGTGCTGGCGCCCGAGGACGAAAAGGGCGTGTCGCTGCTGGTACTGGAAAAAGACGGCGGCGACGTTGACCAATACCTCTATATTCCGGCGCTGGGTCCACCCAAAAAGATCACTCCCGAGGGGCGCTCGGGCAGCTTCATGGGCTCCGACTTCACCTACGAAGATATGCGCAAGGAAAAACCCGGCGAATGGACCTATTCCCGCCTCGAGGATGAAAAAGTTGAAAACACCGACTGCTACGTGATTCTCTCCGACCCCGCCAACAAGGAGCGCGAGAAAATCACCGGTTACACCGACCGGCTGATTTATGTCGACAAAACCACCTACGACATCCGCCGCATCCAGTTTTACGACAGCAAGCACAAGCTGATTAAGGAATTTGACGCGTACGACTACGAAAAGACGAACAACGATACCCAGCGGCCCAAGCGCGGGGAAATGAAAAACGAGACGAAGAAAACCAACACGGTCATGGCGTTGCTCAACAGCCGCCTGAACAAACCGCTGGACGATAAATTTTTCACGCTCGACACCCTGCAGCACTGGGGCGCGGATCAGGACAAGTTGTTTGAAGAACTCGTGCCCAAGTTGCCGGCCAAAACGCCGTAAGGACGGGTCCCTGGTTTTGCCTGAACCACCCGCGGCTGCCGCACCCCCACCCCCCTTTCCACCGTGTCGCCCATCATCGGGAAGCTACTCGGTTTCTGCTATCGCTGGGCTTGGGCAATCTGGGTAGTGGCCATCGTGCTCGCGGGCTTGGGCGCCTGGGAAGCGTGCAAGATTAAGCTCAACGTGTCGGCCGAGGGCCTGGTGCCCATGAACAGCCCGTTGCGCGCAGTTTACGAGGATACGAAAAAAACTTTTGGCTCGGACTACATCGTCGGCGTTTACATTGAGGATCCGGATTTATTCACCCTGCCGAAGCTGAGAAGCCTGGCGGGGCTGGCGCACAAATTGAGCGAACTGCCGTCAGTGGAGCGGACGGAAAGCCTCTTTACGATTAACAATATCGATGGCTCCAGCGGCTCCCTCGTGACCGGTCCCATCCTTGACCCACTGCCCGACACCCCGGAAGCGCTCGCCAAAGCTAAAGAGCGGGCGATGCACAATCCGCTCCTGAAAGGCACGCTGATTTCGACCGACGGCCAGGCCACCCTGCTCACGCTCTACCTCAAGCCCGAGGACGCCCAAAAAGAAAACTTCGACGCCGGTTTCGTCGCCCAGTTGCAGCAGATCGTCAACGACAGCCAGGACGGCATGGCCAAAGACGACGACGGCAACTCCATCAAAGACAAAGACGGAAAATTCATAGCCGACCCCTCGACGAAATTTGCCACGATTTTCCCCATCGGCTCGCCGGTGATGCACGTCGCCATCTCGAAATACATTTTCCGCGACCAGATGCTGCTGCTCCCGCTGGCGTGCGTGATTTTGCTTGGTCTGCTCGGGCTGCTCATGCGCAGTGTGCACGGCGTGATCATCCTGATGATAAACGCCGTGCTGGCCAATTGCTGGACGCTGGGGCTGATGGCGCTGCTGGGCATCCCGTTAAACATGTTGAACTACGTGGTGCCCGCACTGGTGGTAATGATTGGCTCGGGCTCTGACGTGCATTTGATGATTGGGTCGAGCCAGCAACGGGCACGCGGACTCAATGGCCTGCAGGCCATTTCCGAAACTGGACGACTCATTGGCTTGAGCCTCATGCTCAATACCGCCAGCACGGTCCTCGGTTTTGCTTCGACGCTGCTGACCAATATTGGCGTGCTGCGCGAGTTCGGCGCCTCGGCAGCAATTGCGATTACCTTGCGGTTTGTCACCACCATCTTCGTGGTGCCGGCGTACCTGCGCGTGGCTGACCGCTGGCTCGCGCCCAAGGAAGTTAATACCAATCTCAATGCCCATGGCTCGGCCCCAATCGGCAACGGCTTTTGGGATCGTTTTCTGTTGCTGCCGTACATCCACCTCATTGAACGGCATCTGGTCAAGCGGCCCAAAGCGGTGCTGTTTACCTGTGTGGCAATCACGGGCATTTCGCTGATTTTTGCGCGCACCATTCGCGTCGACAACGACTTTGCCGCCTTTCTCCGCAGCGATTCGCCCGTCATGCAGCAAATGAACACCGTGTCAAAACGCCTGTCCGGCACGGATATCATCGACGTTACCTTCAAAGGCGGCGTGGGCGAATACCTGCGCCCGGATCGGCTGACGCAACTGCTCAACTTCGAGCAATACGCCCGCCAGCAACCGGATGTGGACTCGGTGATTGGACTGCCGGACATCCTCGCGCTGTTTAACCGTGAATTTAACGACGGTGATCCGGCGGCATTTATAATTCCGCCCAACCCGCTGGGCGTGAAACAGTGTCTGTCCATGTTTCAGCAGTCCGACTTGCAACCGTATATTACCCGCGAAGGTAGCAAGGCCAACATCGTGCTGCGCTGCAATCTGCATGACACCACGCGCATGAACCAGCTGGTCGACCAACTCACCGCCACGTTGAAGAGCGGACGATTTGGCCCTCAATTATTTACCATTAGCGGCCACGCTGTGCTGGCGGCGGCCTCGGTCGACGAAATTGCCAACGGGCAGGTAGCCTCCCTCGGCTCGATGGTGGCGATTTTGGGCGGCATCGTCGCGGTCGTGTTCCTTTCCTGGCGCGCCGCGTTGTCGGCCATCGCGGCAAATCTCACGCCCGTGGCGATGGTGTTTGCCGTCATGGGCATTTGCCATGTCCCGCTGAATCTGGGCACGTGCATGATTGCCGCCATCAGCATCGGCCTGGCGGTGGACAACACCATCAACTTGATGGTGCGCTATCACGACGACCTGCGCCGCACCCGCGACAAAGTGGAGGCCCTGCACGAAACCATGGCGGCGGAGTTCAAGCCCATCGTGCTCTCGGGGCTGTCGATGGCCGGTGGGTTCCTCGCGCTTTCGGTATCGAGCTTCGTGCCGATGCAACAATTCGGTCTGCTCAGTTCGTTGGTGATGATTCTCGCGTGCTTTGGGGACCTTGTCGTTACTGCGGCCATGCTGGGCAACAGCCGTATCATCACCGTGTGGGGCGTGCTCGACGTGAAGATGCGCCGCTCCATCATCAAGCAGTCGCCGATCTTCGAAGGCTTCACCAACTGGCAGGCCCGCAAACTTATCGCCGCCTCGGACATTGAAGAATTTCCTGCGGGACACCGCCTGATCACCGACGGCGACACCGGCGATACCATGTACGTCGTGCTGGAAGGCGATCTCGAAGTCACCAAAGGCACGGGTGAAAGAATGATCCGCATCAGCCAAATTAATCCGGGCCAGGTCATCGGCGAAGTCGCCATCATGGCCCAGGTCAAGCGCACGGCGGACGTTACCGCAGTGACCCCGTTAAAAGTTCTCGCCCTGAATTTGAAGTCTCTGAGTGAATTGCAGCGCTTCAGTCCGTATCTGGCCGCCAAACTTTACCTTAACCTGGCGAAAATCCTCGGCTTGCGCCTGGCTGACACGCTGAAAAAAACTCAAAACCCCTTCCCGGGAGGCGGCACTACATCAACCGGCTTTACCCAGGTGGCCTGGCCAGCCGGAAAAAAGCCGCCGGCGTCCTAGGGCGAAAAACTGTGGCGCTAATTATTCAGGACAGGAACCTTCAGTCCGATTAAAGAGTTTCTTGGCATTTTGTAAATGGTTGGCTTAAGCTAACCCAGTTGTTTGTTTATGAAGGAATTCCAAGTCACTCTTACCACAGCTGACGGGTCCATGGCTGTGCATGGTTTTGTTCCCGAGGCTGCACCTGGTCAGCG
>Ga0206926_1027_pt1 | contig 33078 bp, 41 predicted proteins | sample Alteio_BWOrgHeat_59_FD_152955 | JGI IMG/M metagenome (GOLD analysis project Ga0206926, IMG submission 152955) | Enriched cells from forest soil in Barre Woods Harvard Forest LTER site, Petersham, Massachusetts, United States -... | ecosystem: Environmental > Terrestrial > Soil > Temperate forest >... | reverse complement strand
ATTCCCATTGAGCCTCTTGGCGTCATCAGGGATATCGAACCCGCTGCGGCGCGCCTCAGCAACACAATCACGATGCCGTGGAGCAGGCTCCTGGGCTATCGCGCCCGACGCCATGGCCTGATTGTACCCGACCAGGTCTTCGGTCTGGCCTGGTCAGGCGCCATGACCGCCGCGCGGGTCCAAACGCTGCTCTTCCGGGTGCCGGACGGACTTACGGAGATTTATACCCACCCTGCAACGTCGAGCAACTTCGCCGGCGCGGCAAAGGGATACCGATACAATGAGGAACTTGCGGCCCTGGTCGCTCCGCAGACGATCCTGCTGGCAAGCCGGACCGGCGCCCGCCTTTGCGGCTTCAGCGACCTCGGCTAATCAAATCATGGGGTGTCGGGCTTGCGCGGTGGCCCCCATCAGAATGGGCTGGAACAGGACGGCAGCGGCAAGCGTGCAGGCGAGCGACAACGCCAAGAGTTCCCCCATGCTGGATGTACCGGGATGGTGCGAAAACCATAAGCTTCCGAACGCCGCGGCCGTGGTTGCAGCGCTGAAGAGCACCGCGCGCGTCAGGCTAGATGCCAGGAGATTTCGCTCGCCCGAACGCCAAGCCATCACAAAGTAAACCTTGAAAGCCACGCCGACGCCGAGCAACAGCGGCAGGGCGATGATGTTCGCAAAATTGAGCGGCAGGTCGAGCAATACCGTCAGCTCCATCGTTACCACTCCTGCCAGTAGTAGCGGCACGAGGGTCAAAAGCACATCCGTTACGCGTTTCAGCACGATTACGAGCAAAATTGTGATGCTCACGAGGGCAAACGCCCCGGCCTGCAGGAAAGCATGCACCACTGTCTCGCTGGCATCCTGGATCGTCACGGGGTAGCCCGTCGCATCGGGGGCCACGGTGCGGACAGCGTTGGCAAATTGGCGCAGCACGCCGTTGTCGTTGGAATCGCCACGAGGGAAGACCTCGATTGCCGCACGGCCGTCAGCCGTCGTCCAGTCGCCCTTGAGATCCGCAGGGAGATTTTCCAGCGTTACCGGCGTCGCCTGCAGGCTTTCCTGGAGGTTCGATATCATGGCGGGGAAGGTAGAAAATAAGGCTGCCTGTGCGCGCACCCGCATATCCGAGGGCTCATCGGCAAGCTTTTTCAAAGCCACAGCGAGAGCTGTAAGCGTCTTGTCATCCTCTCCGAGTGAATCGAGAGCAAGGACAGCCTGCTGTAGCGACGAAACAGTCTCCGCATCCGAGGCGGCAGGCGCATCCGCGGGGGCCACGCGGACGCTATCCATGGCGACCTTGGCTCGCGCAATCGCAGCCAGCTTTTCCGGCTGGTGATCCGGAATGAAGGAAGCAAGGGTGACGGCTCTGCTGACTTCGGGCAATGCGTCCAGTTTCGAGGCCGTTTCCTGGGCACTCTGGAGGGAGGGTCTCAAAATGTGGATTGTGGCGGGGCTGGTATCAGGATCGCGAGTCAGATCGATGAAAGTCGAAACGGATTCAACACTGGCGCTGCGCAGATGGATCGGATTGAAATCAAAGCGGACATGCCAAAGCAGCGGCAATCCGGCGACCACAACGACAAGCGTGCCGATTAGAATGGGGTAGCGGTGCCGTGCCGTGAAGCGATCGACGCGCTCCAGAGACTGAAACCCGAGCGGCTCCGGTTCTCCCGGGGAACGCAAAACCTTCAGCAGGGCGGGCAGCACCGTGATGCTGGTAATGAAGGCGACAATCATCCCCGTGCCTGCAATGAGCCCAAGCTCGGACAGCCCACGATAGGAGGTCGGCAGGAAGGAATAGAACCCCGCTGTCACCGCGACGGCCGCCAATGCCAATGGTCGTCCCGCTTTCAGGGCCGCCTGCTGAAGGGCTGGCACAAGTCCATCGCTGAGATGTCGCTCCTCCCTGTAGCGCACGCTGAACTGGATGCCGAAGTCGACGCCCAGACCAACGAAGAGTACGGCAAAGGCAACCGATATGAGATTGAATGCCCCGACCATGACAAGGCCAAGAGCTGCCGTAACCGCAAGGCCGACGACAAGGCTGATAACCACGGCCAGTATGATCCGGCCCGACTTCAGAGCGAGCCAGAGTATGATGAGCACGGCCAGAGCGGTAAGGGCGCCGTTCAGGCCAGCACCTTCCGCCAAAGTGTTGAACTCTTCGTCCGCCATGGGAACATCACCCGTCAATCTGACCCGAACGCCCTTCTCGGGGGTAAGGCCGAGGTTCCTGGCGGCGGTGCGGATTGCATCCTCGGCAAGGTGACCCGGTTGCAGGTCAGCGAAATCGAGGACGGGGCGAACCAGAAGAATTCGGCGCGTCCCGCGATCGTCCTTGCCGCCGGTGAGCATGTCGGTCCAAGACAGGGGCGCCAGGTGGTTGGCAAACAGATTGTTGATCGTTGCAGTCATCGCGGCTAGGGGCTCGGGGGCGAGGGCATCCTGTGGAATTTGATGGGCCGAGATAGCTGTTCCCAAGCCGGCGAGCATATGGCCCAGGCCCTTGAGGTTCGGCTCGGCTCCCAGGGGTTGCAGGAAGGTCTGGAAGCGTATCAGGGCCGTTGTGAAGCGATCGACATCATCGGTGGATTGATAAAGCAGCCCGTTGCGCTTGAAGAACGAACCTGCCCCGGTCTGCCGGACGACGCTGATCGCGCCGGGCATGGCCGCCAGCCGGTCTAACAGGGCCGTTGCAGCTGCATCGGACTGATCCGCCGTCTGGGCATCAATCACGACGACGACATCGGCACTGAGGTTTGGAAAGGCAGCGTTGAAGGCTTCTTCGTATTGACGCCATTTAACATCGGGTGAAATCAAATCGCTGGAGTTGGTATTGATCGCGAAGTGCGTCACGGCATAGCTGGCTGCACCGGAAAAGATGACGATTGCCAAAATCAGGGTGGTGAAGGCGCGCCGAACACAGGCCTGAACGATACCCAGAACGAAAATTTCCACCATCTCGATCTCATTCTTCCATGTGCGGGTCCGAAACGCGGCGGCCATGGAAGGTTGGCGAAATCCCTGCCATGTTTGAGATCTCTGGGCCCGTGGAAGACCCAGGAGCTAGAAGGCTCGCTACTACACTTCTCTGTCAAGCCCTGTATTTTGGGTTGGACGGTTCGTGGTGCAATTGCTATTTTACGTTGATATTTAGACGAAAGGCCGTTGCCGATGAAGGTAATTCTCGCTACGCCTCGTGGGTTCTGCGCAGGCGTCATCCGAGCCATTGAGATTGTCGAGCTTGCTCTCAAAAAAAACGGTGCACCGGTCTATGTACGCCATGAAATTGTACACAATAGGCATGTTGTAAAAAGTCTGGAGGCGAAAGGCGCACGTTTCGTCGAAAGTCTCGATGACATACCTGCGGGTGCGCTCACTATATTCAGTGCCCACGGCGTTCCCCAATCTGTCGAAGCAGCCGCGCGTGAGCGTCACCTGCCAGTTCTGGATGCGACGTGCCCACTCGTCGCCAAGGTTCACCATGAGGGCCAACGCTATGCGGCTCAAGGGCGTGTCATTGTATTGATAGGTCATGCAGGTCATCCTGAGGTCGAGGGCACCATGGGGCAGATATCGGGTGAAGTTCACCTGATCCAGACCGTGGAGGATGTAGCCGCCCTTGCACTTCCCCTCGACACGCCGCTTGCCTATATAACGCAGACGACCCTCAGTCTTGACGATACACGCTTGATTATCGCTGCCCTTCGGCGTCGGTTCACCGACTTGGTCGGGCCTGACACGCGCGATATCTGCTATGCGACGCAAAATCGACAATCGGCCGTTCGCGAACTTGCAAAGCAGGTCGACGTGTTGCTGGTCATCGGTTCGAACAACAGCTCCAATTCGAACCGGTTGCGAGAGATCGGCGAGGAGTGCGGTATTCCCAGCTATCTGATTGCCGACGAGACGAAGATCGATCGTGACTGGACTAAAAATGCGGGCCGCGTCGGCGTTACAGCCGGGGCGTCGGCGCCTGAGTTTCTCGTCGAGCGGATCATCAATCGCCTGGCCGAGTGGCGCGAAATAGAAGTTTCGACATTGCCGGGCAGGGAGGAGCGCATACAGTTCCGTCTCCCGTCAGAGTTGGTCGGGACATGACCGTTATCTGTTTGGATTCTTGCAAACATTGAAGGATGATGTTGAGTGGGTATTCCTATCAATCAGATGGCGCGAATTGGCGCCTACATCCTGAAAAACGAGATCATGCGCACCAAGCGCTATCCGTTGGTGCTGATGCTCGAGCCGCTTTTTCGTTGCAATCTCGCCTGCGCGGGATGTGGTAAGATTGACTATCCGGCGCCGATTTTGAACCAGCGCCTGTCGGTCAACGAGTGCCTGGGCGCGGCGGACGAATGCCCGGCTCCCGTGGTGGTCATTGCAGGCGGCGAGCCGTTGTTGCACCGAGAATTGCCGCAGATCGTTGAAGGGCTCCTGGCAAAGGGCAAATTCGTTACAGTCTGCACCAACGCCTTGCTGATGGAAAAGAAGCTTGGCCAATACAAGCCTCACAAGAACTTCAACTGGTCCGTGCATCTCGATGGCGACAAGGCGATGCACGACAAATCCGTGTGCCAAGCAGGCGTGTATGAAAAGGCCGTTGCTGCAATCCGGGCGGGCAAGGCCGCGGGTTTTCGGGTCAATATCAACTGCACCCTCTTCAATGACGCAGAGCCCGAGAACGTCGCGCGGTTTCTCGATACGATGAAACCCATGGGCGTCGACGGGATTACGATCTCGCCCGGCTATGCCTATGAGCGCGCACCAGACCAGCAGCATTTCCTTAATCGCACGGCCACCAAGGCCCTGTTCCGGGAAATCTTTAAACGAGGCGGCAGGGGTCGCAACTGGGAGTTTTTCCAATCCGGCCTGTTTCTCGATTTCCTGGCCGGCAATCAAACCTATCATTGTACCCCGTGGGGCAATCCAACACGCACCGTGTTCGGATGGCAGAAGCCGTGCTATCTCCTGGGCGAAGGCTATACCGAGACTTTCAAAGAATTGATGGAGACCACGGATTGGGACTCCTATGGCACTGGCAACTACGAAAAATGCGCCGACTGCATGGTGCATAGCGGCTTCGAAGCGACAGCGGTAAAGGACGCGGTGAAACATCCGCTCAAGACGCTTGCCGTGACGCTGAGGGGCCCCCGCGTCGAGGGCCCGATGGCGCCGAATATTCCGCTCGATCGCCAGCGTCCGGCCGAGTTTGTGTTCTCCCGGCATGTCGAGCACAAACTACAGGATATAAGGGCAGGCAAGGGTCCCACCGATATCCTGACGGATGCGGCCGAGTGAACGCAGCGCATGGCGGACGTCGCGAGCAACGCCGACGAGAGTCGGCAATTGCCCTGGCCTGATCGCGAGCGAGCCGAGCACAGCCACTATGTCAGGCCGCCCGTTCTTCCGTAGCGGGATCATCGCTGCTTCTGGCAGATGGCGGTCTGCACTGTCCGCCACGACACGGATGGCCGCGAAGGGCAAGCCATGTTGAGCTGCGATTTCCGCAACGATATGAGACTCCATGTCGACGGCCGCGGCATCCGTAGACTCGCGAAGCAGCTTTTTGTCGCCCGGGGTGCCGACAGGCAAATCGCTGCCTGCGATACCGGCACAAACGGCATTGCCGCATAATTCGGAAAGCGCCTGGAGCCAGCCGGTGTCGGCATTCCACCGCCCTCGACGACCAATCACCCAGGGCGCGAGAATCGGTGTTCCCGGGCGGAGATCGGGATCAAGCCCCCCGGCGATCCCGAAACTGACGATTGCCGCGACTTGTGCCCGGTCGGTGAGTGCGGAAGTCAACCGTTGAAGAAGATCGGGCCCGCCACTCCCACAGATCGCTTTGACACGGGCGCCGACCACGATGCGCTCTTCGACAGGCATGCCGCATACGGCAAGGATATGAGCTGTTTGCGTCAACCCCGGAGGCGAAACACGCGGGAGCCCCATATGCTTCTTCTTTCAAACAGCAACCTGCGGCCACCGTCTCACATGCCGTGGATGACGGCTCCACCATTACTCTGCATCAAATTGCGATAGCGCGAGACCGCCCAAAGCGGGAAGAATTTGGAATAGCCATGATAGCGCAGATAAAAAACGCGTGGAAAGCCCGTGCCCGTGTAGTTGTCCTCGGTCCATAGTCCATCGGCGGCTTGGTGATCCACAAGCCACTGCACACCCCTTGCAACAGCGGGGTTATGGCTCTCGCCAGCAGCCATCAGACCGAGAACGGCCCAGGCGGTCTGGGAAGCGGCGCTGGCGATGCGCTTATAGCCCGAGTGGTCGAGCCTGTAGCTCACGCAATCCTCGCCCCAACCGCCGTCCTCGTTCTGGATCGAAATCAGCCACGCGACCGCATCGCGCATGGGTTGGGCTTCGGGCTTGACGCCGACAGCATTGAGCCCGCAGAGCACGGACCATGTGCCGTAGACGTAATTGACGCCCCAACGCCCGTACCAGCTACCATCCTTCTCCTGCGTCCGCAGCAGATAGTCGACAGCGCGGGCGACTGCACTGCTTGTCTTCTGGGTTTCGCCGAGTTGTCCAAACATGGAAAGACAACGGCCGGTCACGTCCGCCGTTGGTGGATCGAGCAGCGCGCCATGATCCGAGAAGGGAATATGGTTGAGGTATTCGTAATCGTTGTCTGCATCGAAAGCCCCCCAGCCGCCATTTCGGCTTTGCAAGCCTTCCACCCATTCACGCCCGCGCTCGATCGCGGCAGCAAAATCATGGTGGCCGGCAACGCTTTGTTCCCGATCCATGGCCATGACCACCACGGCGGTGTCATCGAGATCGGGATAATGCTGGTTGGCGTATTGGAATGCCCAGCCACCCGGCCGCACGCGGGGTCTGCCGTCGGCCCAATCGCCTTGCACGTCAAGGATCTGGCGCTGCTTGAGCCAGGCGAGGCCTTCATGAGCCTTTTGACGGGCCAACTCTCCGTCGGATTCGAGCAACGTGTGGCAGACGAGTGCCGTATCCCAGATCGGCGAGACGCAGGGTTGGCAATAGGCCTCCGTTTCCCGGATGACCAAAAGCTTGTCGATCGCCTCTCGCGCGACCAGAAGCGCCGGGTGAGTGGCCGGATAGCCAAGCGCATCGAAGGCCATGACGACGTTGGCCATGGCGGGATAGATCGCCCCCAGCCCATCCTCTCCATTCAGGCGCTCGGTCACGAATTTTTCCGCCTGGGCAAGCGCCTTTTGATGTGATCGCCTCGGAAAAAATGGGGATATGATCCGAAGAATCCGGTCGATGCCGCCAAAAAATTGGGAGTAGGGCGCGCGCTGATGGGGGCCTTTCGGCCATTGCCGCACCTTTTCGGGGGGTATCAGGAAAAGTTCATCAATGCCAATCCGGCGCGGGTTTCGAGCAAGAGGTTTTAAGGCTTGAAGGATCAGGAGCGGTACTATCACGGTGCGCGCCCAGTAGGAAATCTTGCTGAGATGGAACGGAAACCATTTTGGCAGGAGCATGATCTCGACGGGCATGACCGGAACGGCGCGCCAAGGCACGATGCCGTAGAGCGCCAGAAGAATGCGTGTGAACACGTTACTCTTCGCGGCTCCGCCGTTGGCCTGGATGGCATCGCGCGCGCGCCGCATATGCGGTAAATCTGGGCTATCGCCTACCATCTTGAGGGCGAAGTAGGCCTTGACGCTCGCACTTACATCGATGGCGCCCCCTTGGAACAAAGGCCAGCCGCCGTGATCACCCTGAATGCGGCGAAGATAGGCTGCGATTTTCGATTCCAGTGCAAGATCGTCCGCCTCGCCCCGATAATGGCGTAGCAGGATATATTCTGCGGGGATGGTCGCGTCGGCCTCAAGTTCAAACAGCCAGTGTCCGTCCGATCGCTGCCGTGTCAACAGCGCGGCACGCCCGATCCGCACCGCCTCGTCGAGATCCGGCGCCGCAAATCTAGGCGTTGCGGTATTCTCGTTGGGGATCAGACTCATGTCGAGGTGGCTCTCCTGAGCAACAAGCGTCCCACCCTAGCCACGATCAACCGACCCTTTCAACATGTCCGCCGCCGTCGATCCCGATCGGACAGCGCCTTCTATCGTGGCCGGTAGTCCCGTTGCCGTATAATCTCCGGCAAGAACGATGTTGGACCATTTCGTCCTCGCCTGGGGTCGACGAACGTCTTCCGAAGGGAGAGCAGCAAAGGTCGCCCGCCGTTCCTTCAGAATTTGCCATGGCGGCATGGCCGCGCTTGTTCCAAGCGCTCTCTGAATCTCGCGCCACAGATTGGCTGCCAACAGTTCTCTAGGCATATCAACGAGACGATCAGCGCCGCTTGTCGTGGTCGAGATGTGGTCGGAGTAGGAGAATATCCATTCGACATCGCCTCCAATGACACCGAGAATAGGCGGCGTGCCGGTTGGCGGAGCAATCTTGAAGTGACCATTGACAATCGCGCGATGCTCGATCGGCGTGTCTATTTCAGGCAAGATCTGGCTGGCCACATTTGCTGGCACGGCCAGTACGATCTGGTCCTGCGGTGCCAATGGGATGGTGTGGCCGCTGAATACAAGCTCAAGCGCTCGCCCGTTCTGGATTGTGATCGATTGCAGCCGGCTACTGAAATGCACGCCTGCTTGATGTCTCGCAAGGAAAGCAATGGCCGGATCAATAAAAGCCGGCGACAGTCCGTCGCGCGCCATTAGCGGGCGGCAGGCGTCACCGCCGCGCTCAAGTGATTGACGGATCACCGCGGCTGCCAGTCGAGCGCTCGCCACCGGCGGCTCGGTATTCAAGGCGGCGAGCAGCAAAGGATGCCACAAACGCTCGTAGAGAGTTCCCCGGCACGCCATAACGTCACCTATACGCGCTTCGGGCGAGGCAAATCGGAGTTTCAGCGGCCCCAGATAGTCGAGCAGGCGCGTTCCGGGGATGCGCCTCGCATTGTCGAAAATCCACCATGGAATACGGCCGCGGCTTGGCTGCAGTCTCCACGTCGTTTCATCGTTCAGATCGACGAAATCAAACGCTGCCCGATCCGGTCCGTGCAGGGCATTGCCAGCTCCGATGCGCTCTAAATAAGCGAGGGCGGCTTGATTGCCTGATAGAACAATGTGGTTGCCATTGTCGATCGTGATGCCAAGAGCTGGATCAAAATAGGAACGGCAGCGCCCCCCCGCCTGCGCCGCGGCCTCATAGAGCCCGACCGAGTGCCCGCGTTCGGCGAGCGTTGTTGCGGCCGACAAGCCAGCCAATCCGGCACCCACCACATGGACGATCCCGTGCTGCATCAAAACAGGCCGTTTCGGATCAACAAGGCGATTAATGTTAGCCGATCAAGCCGAATACGGTTGCGTGGTGACTGGAAGCCGCGCGCCTCCAATCGATCGAGCAGCAATCTATATATGGCACCCATCAGGCGGGGCGCCCGCGTCGCCGTGCGGGGGATGCGCTGCCATGCGGCAGCCGCTTGGCGGAAATGAAAGCGAGCCTTGGCAATCAAGGGCTTGCATGCGCGGCCGAGGGCGGGATCGGCGATCACCGCCACAGGGTCGCGGCTGTTGATGCCAGCCTGAACCAAAGCTTCGCGTGGCACGTATAGTCGTCCAAGGTCGACATCCTCGTCAAGGTCTCGCAGGATGTTGGTCAACTGCAGTGCGCGCCCGAGATGATGGGCGAGCCTCATGTTGTCGTCGCCGTGAATGCCGAAAATCTGGTTTGACAGCCTGCCCACGGCACTTGCGACCCGATCGCAATACAGGTCGAGCGTTTCCATGTCAGGGGCAATCATGATGCCCTGTGCATCCATCATCATGCCATCGAGAAGGGCCAGGAAATCAACCTTCTTCAGATCGAATTCTCCAATGATGGAGACAATTGTAGCGAAGCGGCCCGGAGGACCACCACCATACAAGGCGTCAAGATCCTGCCGCCAGCGTTTGAGTTCCGCAAGCCGTTGTTCCGATGTGCCGCCTTCATCGGCGACGTCGTCGACAGCCCGGCAGATATCATAAATGGCATACATGGCCTCGCGCTGCGCTCGCGGAAGGATACGCATGGCAGAATAAAACGAACTCCCCTTGGCGCGATTGGCGATGACCACGGGGGCTTCTGTTTGACTCATATCGACGGTCGCGAGGCCGGCACTTTTCGCCATGAAATGTCACCTATCCTGGAGGTCAACGCGCCGACTAGGACCCCAAAAGCGTCAACCTTTCCGATATGCACGCGCTCGCTCAACGGGTCTCTTTGTCGGAGCAACCGGCTGAGCTTGGTGGCGACGCGATGGATCACCGCAACTTCCAACGACAATCGCCTGTCCCGGATGCCAAGGGAAAAAGGAGCCGCCTCATCGAGCAGCGTGCTCGTTCTGAGCGCTAGTTCGGACAGACACAGCCGCAGGCCAGGCGACGCCGCGGCGGCCCCCAAATCACTCACCTGGACGCCGGCCGCCTGCATAGAGTTGAGCGGCACGTAAACGCGATCGAGCTCACGATAGTCCTTTCCGCAGTCCTGGAGATGATTGATGATCTGCAACGCTGCACACAGTGCATCATTGGCTGGCCAAAGGTCCCGGCTCTCGCGGTGCACATCGAGTACGTAGCGCCCGACGGGCATGGCGGACAGATGGCAATAACTGATCAAATCGCTCCAACTGCCATAGCGTGTCTTGCGCACATCGAGTCGAAAGGCATCAAGCAGATCCAGCGCATGCTTTGGCGTGAGATCGAGCTCCAGCAAGATCGCTCGCAACGGCAGGGCAGCCGCTTCCTTGTCACTTTTGCCAAGCAGGCTGGCCTCCAGATCATCAAGCAACCGCATTTTCTCGGACGGCTGGAGAGTGGGGTGATCGGCAACGTCATCGGCCGTGCGCGCGAAATCATAAAAGGCCAGAATTGCAGGCCGATGGCGCGGCGCGATTAACCAGGACGCCACGGGAAAATTCTCGTCCCCCGCGCCCTTACCGGTTCTTGCGGAAGAGGCTGTGTCCATCACGCATCCCGTGGCGCCTGCACGCGCCCTTTCCACAGCCCACCGCGCCTGGCTAAATACTGCAAGGCCGAGTCCAGAGTAAACCCGATGTAGCATGCAGCAATGAGCGGCAACAAAGGGGCCAGGAGCCATGAAGCACTGTAAAATTTCAAAGTCGGCATGAAGGAAAGCGCCATGCAAATCCAAGTGACAAGAGCAACATAACGAGCAAAAGGGCAGCCAAGCAAGGCGATTGCAGGCGGTGCGACATAAACGACCCCCATGCCAAGCAAGGTGCCGAGCAGCAGGAGGGGAGAGTATCCCAACTGGGCATAGGCTGAGCGAGCCACCATGTGACGAATGTCGGCGAAATAGTCGTAGATGCGAATGCTCTCGGCCCGGCGGCTGAGACCGAGCCAGATCTTGCCGCCGCTTTGCTTGAGCCGCGATGCGAGGGCGCAGTCATCGATAAGGGCACTGCGAATGGAGGTGATGCCCCCGATCTTCTCAAGTGAGTCCCGACGCACGAGGATGCATCCGCCTGCGGCAGCGGCGGTGGCCTTTCTCGCATCATTGACCCAGCGAAAGGGGTAGAGCATTTGGAAGAAAAAGATGAAGGCCGGAATCAACAGCCTTTCGGCTGGGCTTTGACAACGCAGATGCGCCATCAGCGAGACCGATGCCAGGCTGGTCTTTTCGGCGCGCAGCACCATCGTTCGAAGCGTATCGGGCCTGTAGACGATGTCGGCATCGCTGAGCCAGTAATAGATCGGGGCTGTCGTCTGGGCGAAGTCGATTCCCTGGCTAAGTGCCCACAGCTTTCCGGTCCAGCCCCCGGGTAGCGACTGACCGGGCAGGATCGCAAGGCGATTATCCGCAGCTGCCGCACCTGCGACGTTCGCCGTGCCATCGCTACTGTTGTCGTCGACCAGCACGACGCGGAAAGATCCGGGGTAGTCCTGCTTCAGCAGGGATTTTATAGTCTGGGCAATCACATCGCTTTCATCGCGCGCGGGGACAATGGCGAATACTGATGGCCATTCACGCGTCACCATGTCGACGACTGGTTCGTCGGTGTCCTTGGATCGCCAGAAGCCGCCGCGTCCGACAATCAGGTAGATCCAAATCGCGAAACTAACCAGGGCAAGTACGATCATCGAATATAACCTGCTGAACGGAACCAGGATATCGCATCAACAAGGGCCTCTCGATAGGGGCGCGCGCTATACGCGAGTTCGCGCTCGGCTTTGGCGGACGAGTAATACATTTTGTGGCGAGACATCTTCAGCGAATCCACGCTTACAAATGGCTCGCGTCCTGTGAGGCGCGCCACAGCCTCGGCTCCGACTGCAAGCGGTATCAGCAGGGTCGGCGAAAGCCTTATGCGAGGTGGGCGGCGGCCGACAATCTCCGCGATGTCGACAAGGATTTGTCGGAAAGGGACGTTCTGGCCCCCCAGAATATAACGTTCGCCGATCCTGCCTTTTGCGAAGGCAGCCAGATGTCCTAGTGCGACATCATCGACATGAACCAGGTTGAGGCCGGTATTGACGAAGGCCGGCATTCTTCCGGAGGCCGCCTCGACCACAACCCGGCCTGTGGGCGTCGGCCGTGTATCGCGGGGGCCGAGAGGCGTTGACGGATTGACGATTACCGCCGGCAACCCTTCGTCCCGTATCATGCTCTCAACAAGGCTTTCGGCCGCCACCTTGCTGCACTTGTAGGCGCCGATCGCTTCATCTTCGGCTAGTGCACAGGTCTCGTCGCTTGGGACGGAGTCGTCGGGAGGTTTTATCGTGGCCACGCTGGACGTGTAGACGATACGCTCAACACCTTCCCTGAGCGCCGCACGCATGACATTTTCCGTCATCATGACGTTGTTGCGTCGAATTTCGTCAGGATTGGCGGCCCAGAGCCGATAGTCGGCGGCGACATGGAATACCGCCTGCGCTCCCTTCATGGCACGAGCAACAACGTCGCCATCGCGCAAATCGCCAAGGACGACCTCGCAATCCATTTCGCTTAGATTTTTGTGCGAAATACCGACCCGAGCGATCGTACGGACCTTATAGCCGACGGCCACCGCCTGACGAGCTACAGCGGAACCGACAAAGCCGCCCGCACCTGTAACGATCACCAACGCCATTGCCAGGATTATTTCCATTCGCGACTTCAGAGCTTAAAACGGATGACAATGCGCTAGCAACTTGAAACACCCAGGTCGAGGCCAGACGCCTGAGATGGGTAACGCCAGCGGAGCATCTCGATGGCTTAACTTCTTGTAAAGTCGCAATTTTCTTAGATAGGCGTGGCAATGTTCAGTGTGTTTGCAGACAACATGAATTGCCATCATAATGAGGCGTTGCAGCGTTGGTTTTGTAATGCGGTCATAGGGTTTCGGCTGAGTGATCCGCGTAACCGTGTGGACTTGCCTTGGTTGAATCATCGTCGACGCCGTTGCTGGACACGATCCGCTCTCCAGCTGATTTGCGCCTTCTGCCGGAGGACAGGCTACGTCAACTTGCCGACGAATTGCGCATTGAAACCATTGATGCCGTCTCGGTAACGGGCGGGCATCTGGGCGCCGGCCTCGGGGTCGTTGAACTGACGGTGGCGATCCATGCGGTTTTCAACACGCCGGAAGACCGCCTGATCTGGGATGTCGGCCATCAAGCCTATCCGCACAAGATTCTCACCGGACGCCGCGATCGCATCCGTACGCTTCGCCAGCCGGGAGGCCTGTCGGGTTTCACCAAGCGCAGCGAAAGCGTGTATGATCCGTTCGGTGCGGCGCACGCCTCGACCTCAATCTCGGCCGGCCTCGGCATGGCGGTGGCGCGTGATCTCGATGGACGCAGCAACATTGTGGTTTGCGTCATCGGCGATGGCTCGATGTCGGCGGGCATGGCCTATGAGGCGATGAACAATGCCGGAAGCCTGGGGTCTCGGCTCATCGTCATCCTCAACGACAACGACATGTCGATTGCGCCGCCGGTGGGCGCGATGTCGGCCTATCTCGCCCGCCTGGTCTCGGGCGGAACCCACCGCGGCCTGCGCGATTTCGGCAAGATTCTGGCCGGGAAGCTGCCGCGTTCTTTCTACGATAAAACCACGAAGACCGAGGAGTATGCCCGTGGCTTCCGGACCGGCGGCGCCTTGTTTGAAGAGCTCGGCTTCCATTATGTCGGCCCGGTCGACGGGCATAATCTCGACCATCTTCTCCCAGTTCTGAAGAATGCGCGCGACCAGGCCGAAGGGCCGGTTCTCGTGCATGTCGTGACGCAGAAGGGCAGGGGCTATGGCCCGGCAGAGCAGTCGGCCGACAAATATCACGGTGTCGTCAAGTTCGACATTCTCACCGGGGCGCAGGTCAAGGCCAAGGCGAACGCGCCGGCCTATACCCGCGTCTTTGCCGAGAGCCTTGTCAAGGAAGCCGCGAAGGATGAGCGCATCGTCGCGATCACTGCGGCGATGCCGTCCGGCACCGGCCTCGATCTGTTCGAGCAGGCCTTTCCCAAGCGGCTCTTCGATGTCGGCATTGCCGAACAGCACGCGGTGACCTTTGCCGCCGGCCTGGCGACCGAGGGCTACAAGCCGTTCTGCGCGATTTATTCCACCTTCCTGCAGCGTGGCTATGATCAGGTCGTGCACGACGTCGCGCTCCAGAATCTGCCGGTGCGCTTTCCGATCGACCGCGCCGGCCTGGTCGGCGCCGATGGCGCCACTCACGCCGGTGCCTTCGATGTCGCCTTCCTCGGCTGTCTGCCCAACATGGTGGTGATGGCGGCTGCGGATGAGGCGGAACTTGTGCATATGGTGGCGACCGCCGCCGCCTATGATGACGGCCCGATCGCCTTCCGCTTTCCGCGTGGCGAGGGGGTTGGCGTCGAGATGCCGGACATCGGCATTCCCCTTGAGATCGGTCGTGGCCGGGTGCTGCGCGAGGGGACTCAGATCGTACTGCTGTCGCTCGGCACGCGCCTGGGCGAATGCCTGAAGGCCGCCGAGGATCTGGCGGCGCTCGGGTTGTCGGCGAGCGTGGCGGATGCCCGCTTTGCCAAGCCGCTCGACACGGAACTCGTTCTGCATCTGGCTCGCGAGCATGAGGTGCTGGTGACGGTGGAGGAAGGTTCGGTTGGCGGCTTCGGCAGCTTTGTCGCGCAGTGCCTGGCGGAGGCCGGCGCCTTCGATCGCGGCCTGAAATTCCGCTCGCTGGTGCTGCCCGACGTCTTCCTCGACCAGGACAAGCCGGAGGCATTGTATGCCCGGGTCGGCCTCGATGCTCGGGGTATCGTTGCCAAGGTTCTAGCAGCCCTCCACCGCGATGTCGTCTCCGGCGCGAAACGCGCCTAGACTGGTTTCCGTCCAGAATGCTTGATCTTGTTCCGCTCGGGTCGAGAGTTCGCCGCCCGGTTGCCGAGCCATAAACAGCTACAATCCCCTTATGATAGCTGCATAGGCCGCAATCTCTGCCTCGTTGCCATAGGTAATAGCCTCCTCTAAATCGGCTACGACGCTCGCCGGCAAATCTGGAAAGTCGGGAAAAGGGACATCTTTCGGGAGAGCATCCCGCTCCAACTTCTCAAGAAGATCAATATAGATTTTGGCTGACTGCGTAGCATAACGATTGATGACCTGAGCGTTAGCACCAACACGGACCTTGCCGCAGTCCTGTAGGCCTCCCGTTCTATTTTTGCCAGGGTGTCAGTCTGCCGAATCTGACGGCGTAGGTAGATGATACCCACAACCGCGGCGACTACGGAAATCCCTGTACCGATAAGCCCTGGTAGTGATAAATGAACTTGTCGGGAGGCTGGTGACGCGCAAGCGGCCAGGCGGATTCACCGCCTTGACAATATCCTTCAACGTGAACGGCATATTTCCCCCGTGTCGACGGTGCTGATAACGCAATACCGCAAGCTGACGCGGGGTTAGACGCTTATTGAGCTCGGCGCCACTCCCACGGCCGCTCGAACGATCCAGCCCAAACCCCACGCTTTGCCCGCTTGGCCTCGTTCTCCGCAGCGGCATAGAAACCGGCGCTGTATTTCGGCCAGTCGACCGCATAGCCCTTCCTGACCATCCATTCTCCGATATCGACGCCGCCGGCGGTACAGACGGCAACCATGCGCCTGAATTGAACGCGGTCGACCGCAATGCATGACGTCGGCCGATGAACCTTGAGGAAGTCCGCCAGAGATAACGATGCCTTTTGCCCGCAACGGTAATCCTTGCCGGCGGCATCCTTACAAAGCTGAGCACTCTCCGGCGCGTCGATGCCATTGAGGCGGATGCGCTGCCCGTGGATTTCGATCGTGTCGCCGTCGATGATAGAAGCGACACCGGCGACCGGCGCCGGTGTCGGTCCAATCCAGTGGGAGACGTTCAGGTCCGGTGCGCCTTCACTATGCCGCACGGCGAACTGCGCCGCGAAGGCGGCCATCGCAGCCACCGTCACGAAGACAAGCCGCTTTGGAAGGCTCGCCAGCAGACGCGCACGCCGCCGCCGCGCCTTGCCTGTTGCGCCATTGTTCAGACCGGTTGTCGTAGCGGGATTTGTCCACGTTCAGCTTCCGCCTAGCTCGTCGACCTTGCTGTCGTAGTCACGTCCGATCAGAAGCAGAATGAAGCCCCCAAGGAAGGCGATGGCAGTCCCGACGATGGCGATCAACGGCCACATGCCCGGTTGGCCGAAATACCACAACCATGACAAGCCGTTCAGGATCGGGGAAAGCATGAAGATCCAAGCGCCGTGGACGCCATCGGCGTTGAGGCGCGGGCGCGAGTATACGTGATATCGGACGGCCAATGCCAATTCCTCTTGCCTACATTGCACCGCCGGGGCGGCTCTCGCCGCCGGCAAGTGTCACGCTGTCGTAGTGGTTGAGGTAGTCGGCGCTGCAGCCGCTGACCGCCGGAATGGCGCTCAACAGATAGAGCAGCACTCCCGGGCGCATGATAGTGGGCACCTGGGACATCAGACCGGCGCCGGATTGATCCCGGCAGCCTTAAGCCGCGCACCGAGCTTTGCTCGAGTGCCGCAAGCGACCTTGTCGCCAGCGATGCACTTGTTGTTCGCGTCGGACCAGTCAAGCAGCGCCGTATTGATCCAACTGCCAGGAGCCCGCGCCACCCCATAAGGTGTTGGCGATGCACCGGCAGCAACCGTGGCCGTGGCGGCCGCTGCCTGGGCATGCGGTGCCCGCTTCCATCCATTCAGGATGAGGCAGTTTTTCATGTATTGATCTTCGGCAGCCAAGTTGCCCAGGGCATTGCCAATTCCGGCGCCAGCTACAAATCCCGGAGACCCGATGGCAATATAGCCTTGGTCGGCGGACCCCTTTTGCATTTCGCACTGAGCATGGGCGACGTCGAAACTCGGCCCATATCCTATCTGAACATAATCGGCTTGATTGTTAGTCTGACAGCCGCAAAGCAGCACAGTGGCGCACAGCACCATCAACGATCTTCTGTTCATCCCCCTAGCCCTCCCGCGGCCTTTAATCAGCATCTCCTAAAGTGAATATTTCTGCAAGTGATGACAGTTGTTCTGGTAAATTTCGGCAAACATCGATCCGAAATGTATAGGCCAAAGCCTCAAGAAGCCGACGCCCTCAATCTCGAAGCGGGTGAGGCGCCTACGTGGGAGCAAGTGCCGAATCGTCGCCGTCGGGCATCATGCTGTGGGATCAATTGCCGCCGTCGGCGGAACATCTAACGGACGTGATGACCGACGATCCGGTGGCGATCAGCGATCTCGCCGATCAGGCGATGAAAGCGGCTGATGAGGCCGGCATCAGCAGGACCGAAAACAGCGAGAAAGTGCCCAGCGTCTTTGAGGTCATCGCCGAGGCAATGGATCACCGCGAAGGCGGCACTCCTTAGAAGGCGCCTACTCTTCAGAGGTATCGTTCCCCATCGTCGCGGTGCTCGAAGCAGAACCAGTGCGATTCTTGGCGCGGCCGCGCAAAGCCGAACCCGGCGTGCTTGCCACAGCCCGGATGCTCACAGTAGTGGCCAAGCCTTGCAACACGCTCTCGCGTCACTGGCGTCATGCCTTCGGCAAGTCTGGGGGGCTCATCGCTCACGTATAACGCTTCCCCGAGGATGACCGCTTGAGCGCGTCAAGTTCGTCCTGAAGATGGCCGTTGAGTACGATCATTTCCTTCAGCGCCTTCACCGGGTCGCCATCATGCTGCCGGATGAACTTGTCTGCCACGGCCTTCAAGGCGGCCTCCTGGCGGCTGTCCAGTGTTACGATGTGGTCCATGGTGATACTCCTAGAACAATGATCCTTGTGCTGGTGCCTGCTGCGGGAATTTGATCTGGGTAGCGGGCTTGTCGACGATCACCAGCGCATCGTCCGGCGCGGTGCGCTGTAGCTTCCTGGCCTCCGACCACGGCGCCGTCAGCCAGGTTTGCGTTTCCTCCTGGATTCTCAGGATAACCGGCATTGCCTTTTTCGTGGATCGGCTTGATTAGGACTTTGGGAGCGGTCGTCATGAAGCCGTAAAGCTCGAAATCGCCAGGTCCATCCTTGACTTTGCGAACGCCATGCCAGGCCGTCCACAGGCCGGCGAAGAAGAATAGCGGACGGTCTTCGTTGATCGCGAACCAATAGTTCTTCTCGATGCCTGTCCCTGCATCCTTGTCGCCCGGCGTCGGACTCGGCTCGGCAAAGCTCGTCACCGGCACCAGGCAACGGTGCTCAACCCCGACATAGTGCTGCCAGTGGCCATACTGTGGATTGCGGATGTTGGTCGTGCCGTAGTCGGCTTTCCCTTTCACCCGCTCGGCAGGCGTGGGCATTCCCCAAAGCAGATTGGCAAGCTCGCGTTACCCATCCAGAGCGTTGCGAGCGACCGGGCCGGGTCGGTTGGGATAGACATCCAGCGACGGCTCCAAGTTTCCCAGAATGTCGCGCAAGGTGCGCGTCCACTGCCGGATGGCTTCTTGGGACGTGGTGAGATTGTAGAGGTTGCACATGAGTTCTTGCCCCTAGTTCCGCAGGATCTCCGGCACGCTGAGCGGGCCGAGTTCGAGGATGCGCTTATACTCATCCGTGCGGCGCCAGACGCCGCGTATCTTGCCGCTCTCCCGATCGCGTTTCGGATCAAACATCAAGCCATCAAAGTGGTCACGGGATTCCTTGGCTGCCGCGCCGTCACTGAAGCAGTACAGCCGATAGTTCTCGTATTTGCCATTCGACCATATGGCCTGAACAAACCGCGTCTGATGCATGAGGCCTCTGTCCTGGCAGAACTTCGAGATCATTGTGAAGTTCCGATCGGTGCAGATGTCATCAGGGAAGGCGACTTGATGCGGCCAATCCCGATCGATGGTTGACGGCGCCGGGATGCTGCGGTTGCGCGTTACCACGACCTGTCCAAGAAGCTGTCAGCCTGCAGCCGCATGGCCGCCAGTGTCAAAGCAATCGCGGTGTTGGCAGGCGGCCTCTCCATGTAAAGCTGTCCGTCGAAATGGCGCCATGCGGCCACGCTCCTATCATCATCATCTCCCTCACGCGCTGGATCGATGAGACGAGCATCGCAGGGCGCTTGGTCGATTTCGATTGCCCAGCCCTTGAGCGATTCTTGGGCGAGCTTTGCTACGCCGGCCAGATCACCGGTGAGGTAGGGCAGTCCCATCTCTTCCGCTTCTTGAGCGGTTCCGGGCTCTTTGATCCAACCCATTACGTAGCAGATGTCGATATCGAGTTGCCGGTCAGGACCGGTGGCGGCTTCGAGGCGTTCTATGATTGCGGGATAGAGCTTCTGCCGTTCCGGCCATGTCGAGGGGTTGGCAGTTTTCGCCTTAGGTTCTCCTGGCCCGGTGCCCAGCGCTTTATCTCTAACCGCCTTGTCTTGGGGCCACCCGGCACAGCAAGCATCGCATGCGGCACGCTCGGCCTCGTACCAGACGCCGGCTTTGCCATCCATGTCTTCGCTAGGCGCGTCGTCTTTCGGAAACCCTTTCATTTTCCAAAGTCCAACTGCCAGCATGCCGTTCATGGCGTCCTTGTAAAAAACTCCGGAACGTTCAAATACCGCCTCGGCGGCGGCTATTCCAGCGGCAAGCTCTTCTGTGGTTGCCCCCTCAATGTACAAGCGAAGTCCCATATTCGCCTCCTGTGGTTATCCTGCCAACAGTGAACGAAAAGAGAACAAAAGAGTCAAGACCCTTGACCGAGAGGAATATGTTCCTCAATTCGAATAGATGCCTGAGCAACCGAACCGTTGGCCGAAGGGCGTCCCATGGACGTTGATGCATGCCCACAATGCGGGACAGGTAGCTCGCATCCGCTGCGGTCACTGCAACATCAAACGGTTCTATAAGCCGCTGGAGCTCCGCGAAGTCATCGGCAATGTCACGATCGATCAGGTTCGATCGAAGGTCCGCTGCGAAAAGTGCGGAAACAAGGAGTCAATGAACGCCGAACTGTTCCATCCGGTCGGGCAAGAGCTGGTAACGATCCGATTCAGGCGCCTGGTCGAGATCAGATGGGAGAAGCGGGTGATATGGCGGGATGAATGAAGGGCCGCCGTGCTCATGCGCTCCCGTCTGTCTCGCTTTCCTCGTCGATCAAGCGCACAGGCAGATAAGCGTTGGTCTCCAGCCACTCGCGAAGCACGATCCGGATGAAGTCGGAGCGGCCGATTTCCATCCCTGAGGCGATCGAATTCAGAGCATCCTCGGTTGCCGGCTCAAGAAGCACGCCAGCGACGTTTCTCAGCATCAAAGCGGCTCGGCGAAGGATGATCTGCAGATCGGCACGCGACATATCCGCGATGCGATCAGCAGCGCTTTCGAGCTCTTCCGCGACAGATAGACGTGTCATTTTCGAATCGGCCTCCGGGCGGCAATGATCTCATCCACGTCAGCCAAAAGTAAGCGCTTCCTGCGCGCCTCGACGAGCACTCTCGAGGCGATGGCCCCGGCGCACGGGCCGGCGTCTTCGGAGAGAGGGGCCCTTATGCTCCCTTGGACCAGTCGCGCTGGCGATACGCAACAAACCCGAAGAGCGCAGCTGCGCCGATATTGAGCACTGCCCAAATTTCTCGCGGCAAATGAATTGGCAGAAACGGATTGAAGACCAGCGCGGCTGCGAAGAGCGCCCATGCCAGGTGCCGATTGTCAGCACCCGATCGCCACATAATTGCCCCGCAGTACGCCCCGGCGAAAAAGACAACCGGGCGGAGAAGCTGGTAATATCCATACGGCCATGGTGCGACTGATAACATCGACGCAATCGCAACACAGATACAGACCAGCCGGACTGTTCCCGCCGATGTCGAAAGTATGTTTTTCAGCATTTCAATGGCAGTGATAGTCGCCGGTTTTATGATTCTTATGGCACCCGTTCGCATCGGTGCCACCGCTGTGCGCAAAAGCCTGATTCGCAAAAGACATTGCTAACGCCGCCAGGGCGGCCAAGATTGTTACTTTCATAGAGCCCTCCGTAAGTAATTCGAACCACAGAGCATTATCGCTCCGTTAATACAACTGTTTGCCTACCAATTAAGCGCACACCATCCACAGTGTTTTGTAATCTTCGAGGGGGAATCGGGTCGGCGCCAGCTGAAGCGAAGCTGTCGACAAAAATCTCTTGTATTCCATTTGGCTAAATTTATCATGGGGCGCGCCTATGTGAGGTCAAAGGTCGAAAAATGTCCGACATAGCAACAAAGCCGGCAGTCGTCATTCCCGTTGGCTTTATAGCGCTCTACCTGTTTTCGTCCTGGTACTTCGGTCTATCCCGATACATTGCAAAAGAGACCCGCCGCTACGCGCGGGGAGACACATTGGCAGCCCGCCGCAAGGTCGAGAGCGGCCGGTAACAGCTCGTGTTTGGACAGCGGGCATCCGCCCTCGACGAGGAGATATCCGAATGAAGGCCATTTTCGTTTTCATCGCTGTGGCGCTACTCGGAACGGTTGCTGCCGCGGCGCAAGATTCCACACCTGCTGCGGCAGACAGCGCCAGATTGACGGACTGCAACGCCCTAAAGGTTAAATTGGCACAGAACAAACTCCTCACTGACGAAGAGATTCAAAAGCTTACCAATTGCGAAGTGGCTGAGCCGGTTTGCGGGGGGACGATGTGTGAGGCGGACATCCAGAAAATCCCGGCTCCGGGCGGTATCGGGACGGACTGGAACAAGCTGATCGCGGGGTAGCAATGACCGACTATTTTTTCGCGGCCGGGGCGTCCGCGCTACTGATGATCGCCGTCGCGACATGCAGTTTCGTCGTCGCGGCTACGATTGTAGCTTTGGTATTTTGGGCGGTCGGGCTGGTTCATAACTGGCAGCCGGCAAGCAAAGCTGCGTTATCTCAGGCCCTCTTTTTCAGCTTTCCATTTGCTATTCTGGGCGTAACGGTCGGCTTTGTGACCAGCCTAAGCCGAGAGGCTGCAGTCGGGGACGTGCTTCCAGCCGTACTAGTTTTCGTGGGGGGCATCTGCGTTTATCTCGTTTCAAAAGGTGGGCGCGCGGCAATCATATCGGCAGTGGCAGTCGTCATGCTGTGTGTGTCTTTCTCAGCGGGCATCGGCTATGGCTCGAGGGCCCGCGTGGAAAATGAGCAGAGCGCGCTTTCCCTCCAAACACAGATAGCGCTCGCCAATCGCGAGGCCAATCTCAAGAAATACCGCAAGGCAATCGGTTTGGACGACACGTCGACAACCTCAAAGTCTGTCCACTCTGACAGTACGCCACCAAAACCGTAACAAACTGGATTACCGCGCCCCGCAGGATCGTAGGCAGTTCCGCCCGCTTGCAGCGCCGTTCGGGCCGCACCTTTTCGTCGCATGGTCGACTGCAGCACGTCGAGCAGTTGCGGCATGGAAGCCGCTGCCAGTCCGCCCGGGAGAGCGCGCAGCACAGCGTCCGGCACTTGTTGGCGCTGATCGTTGCCGGCCACGCTCTGATGGAACTTGGCGCCGGCTGCTTGCCGGTTGCCGCCCTGCGTTTCGGTCTGTGCTTTCGAGTAGCGATCGGCGAGGTTCTGGCGAACAAGCGCGGCCGTTGTCTCGGGATCCTGGGCGGCGAGACGTCGCGTGGCGCCAGCAGCCTCGGCGCGGACCCTAGCCAACGGGTTCTGAGGTAGCATGGCATTGCTGGCGGCGAAGGACAGCGTTGGCGCCCAGGCGCTCGCCGAGCAGGAACAACTAGTTGAATCCACTCGTACAGGGCCCAGTGGGGGGCGTTGCGGCGTATTCCGTGCTCTGCTGCGTGGCGACGTTGCGCGCGGTCGCAGCGTGCAGAAGGACGCTTGAGTTGCCCGACAGCCTCATGATCAAGGAGCGACCATACAAAGACGATGAGCGACATGGCCAACCAAGAACGCTCGCTCGATCGGCAGCGACTTGGATGAGTTGCAGGTGCATGTGCGTCACTAGGCACCGCCTGGCTAAGCATTACCGTGAAGGACGCTTCATAAATATGGTCGAACGACGCGATGGAGCGCCATCGCTGTCGGATTCCGATGCGTTCCAAGGGATCGCGCTTGCATTTCAGATGACTAATGCAATGCCCGGAACAAAGGCCGCCCAAGTCCCTTATATGTTCGGCGACTAACGTAGGCGCCAAATGACTGAATAGTGGAGATAAACCATGAAAAGATGCTCAATCATGTTAGCAGCCGGCGCCATTGTGGCGTCCGGGCTGGGAGTGGCAAGCGCGGATACTATCGTCGTCAAGCCCGAGGATCAGAAGGTGTACCGGGAGTACGTCCACAAGAACCCGCTTGCCTCGATCAAGCTTCCAGGGGTTGACCTAAAAGTCGGCACGAGGCTGGATGACAAGGTCGAGCTGCGCGAAGTGCCGAAAGAAAAGTATCGATACACGGTCATTGAAGGTAGGACTGTTCTGGTTGACCCGGAGACCCACGAAGTCGTTCAGATTCTGGACGCTGAGTGAAAAGAATTCTCCCGACGTAGGCCGTGAGCCTTGCGTAACCGCGGTAGACGCGGCCTTCGCCCCGCGAGGGTCGCGCCCGACAATTCCCCTACGAATCCGTAAGTCGTACATATGATCAATGTCTCAAAGGCTGAAGCCGGAGCAACGAACAGTGCCCTTCGCCGCTCCTGGGGCGATCACACCCAACAGCCCGCTGCCTTGCGCCCATCGACCTTGGCACGGTGCTGTTCCCCTAGCTCGCCGCGGACCGTGCCACAATTTGATTGCATCTGCGTTTCTTACGCCATTTTTCGAATGCACTGCCTTCTCCAGGGTCAAGCGCATGGTCGTCTCTCGGAGAATGTGAAAGGAGCCTCCAGCAATCGCGCGATGGCGAAAGCCCGGAGTGCCAATCGCCTGGTAGGTTCGGCATGGGGCGCATGAGTGGCCACGATACGGTCCCGATCGCGCGGGGTGGGCTATGAGTTTAGCAGACGATATTTCCGCGAACTCCAGATTTACCTATGGGACGAAATGGCAAGTTCGCATTGGCACGGGCGTCCCGGCCGCCGCGGCTCTTAAGCTCTCTAACGACGCCATCTTTTTCGAGAATGCGACGGTGCTTTACGCTGATTTGGATGGATCGGCTGGACTCGTGCGAACCAAGAAATGGGAGTTCGCTGGTCAAGTCTATAAGACCTTCCTCTATACCGTGTCACGCCTTATCCGGAAGCACAGCGGCTCCATCGCCTGCTACGACGGGACTCGCGTCATGGGCGTCTTCATTTCGGGTTTGCAGCAGCCCGAAGCGGTCTCATGCGCCCTCGAGATAAACTATGCCGTGAAGAACCTTGTTCAGCCCGAGCTGAACAAATATTGGCAGACAGACTACAGGATCCGACACATCGTCGGCATCGACTCATCATCGGTCAGGGCGGCCCGAACGGGCGTCCGTGGCGACAACGACGTCGTTTGGATCGGAAATGCGCCGAACCTCGCGGCCAAACTGACCGCGCTTAACGCGGACATTCCGACATGGATTACCAAAAGGGTATATGACAAGCTCCAAGACGCCCAGAAGCTTGAACAAGGCGAGTGCATCTGGGAGAAATGGTCGTGGGGCCAGCATAACAACGAAGAGATCTGGTCCACGACCCAATCGAAGAAATTCACGTGACCGAAATGATTGACGGCGACTGCTGCTGGGCAATGCGCTGAGATGTCAAGGCGACACGCCCGTGGACCAGAATTGAACTGCAAGGCCCGTTCGGGCCACCTCCATTCAAACGTTTGCTGCGTTCCCAGCGGTCACGCTCGACCGCCTCCAAGGAAAGCAAGCGAACTTAATCATGAGAAATCCTACAAAACGCCATCTTCGAGCCGAGAGGGCGCAGATGCACGGAACCTCGCCAATCCTATCGTGACAGCGCCGTTCACCCGAAACCGTTCCGGGCGGGGTTTGCTGTCGTTCAGCAGGCAACAATGAAACGATATGGGAAATTAGCCCTTAGGGCGATCTATTCCAAAATCGCGTCGGATGACGCAAAAAGCATGTGACACCCGCGAGGACGTGGTCGAGATTGTCGAGGCGATGGGCGAATAGTTCGTTCGCGTGATCGACCACGGCAAGATGCGCATCATTCGAACGGCAATCCCGCGCTCTAGCCGTTGCGGAGGGCCAGCGGCTTCGCTTGCAACTCAATAAGTTCGATCGGTTGTAGTTCACAAGGCAGGCGTGACTGGGGGCTGCGCATTCAACAGGGTAGAGAGCGCCGTGATGACCTGAGCCAAGACAAAGGGCTTCTGGATCATGATGCTCCCCGGCACCCCTTGAGCATGCCAATCCTTTGCGCTGTCGCCGCTCATATACACCACCGGGATAGCTGGGACTGTTTCTCTCAGGTGGCGACTCACGCCCCATCCCGAGGGTCCGCTGCCAAGTCGGATGTCGGTCACGAGCGCTTTAATGGCTGCCGGGTCGCGATCGAACTGCGCAAGCGCCTCTACGGCATTCTTGGCGGACACTACCGCAAAACCAGCCTCTTCAAGGCCTACCTGCAGGTCGAGCAGGAGTATTGCCTCATCCTCGACGAGCAGCACTGCCTGGTCGTTCATGAAAGGTCCCCATCGCTCACCTGGTCCCTACAAGCTGCGCGCTGCTGGTTTGGTTCCGCGAAAATAGTGTCGGCGAGAATAGTGATCGCGTTTGGTCAATAACATTTGATGCCCGGGCTCGAGTTTTTTGTCGGGAACATTTTCATCAGGCAGCACTTTTGCCGTCAGACCAAAGGAGGCGGTCATGAAACGACGCGTCGATCGCGCCCGGCAAGACAAAACGGCGCCGCTGCGCACATCTTGAGACCTGAAGCCCGTTTGTTTGAGACGTAGAAGGCGCGAAAGCGGGCAGCATAAATCCGGGCGGCCCGACAGCCTATCGGGCGGGGGCCGTGGGGCCGCCGGGCCTGACCGGATGATAGAGATCCGGCCGACTCGCAATTTGCGCTCCAGCTAATAGAAGCGCAATTCAAGTACGCGTGCCAACAGGACGCGTTGAGGGCTTCGCAGCTGCTACCGACCCTTCACGCGCGCTAGCGAGGCCTCCAGGCCGATTAGCCCACCAGCAGAATCAGGATCGCAGCGGCGAAATATGAGATAAAAATTCCTATGAGAACCAGACTCAGGTCGCCAGATTTGCGATTAAATGCCGTCGTGGTCTGGTGTCTAGACTCATCAAAATCGTCCGCGTCCGCTGGCCAGACCCTGTCAGGGAGGAAATTATCATTGGCAGCGGCTGCCCGACGAATTTGGCCGGCGACATTGCCTGCAATCTGCGGATCGTCCACTATAAGATTCGGCTCGGCCCAATCGGAAAGAGTTCGGATCTCATCCTTTCGCATGGCGCGCCTCCCACTGATTGCGCGCCCAACTTTCGAGATAACATTAGGTTCCGCTTAAAACTGGCGAGGATCGCATCACAAATCGCATGTCCATGGGATTGGTCGGTCACATCCTGCTTACTGATTTGCCGGATATGTCTTTTTTAATTGAAATCCCGATTTTGCCGGCCTCATAAGAAGCGTTTCCCATTGCTCTTGGAGGAGAATTGCGATGGACAGCGTAAGCGTGAATGGCGAGGTCCAATCTCGCGTTGAAGTGGTTGAAGCCTGCGGCGAATGGTTTGTCCGCGTGGTTGATGGCGACGAAGAACTAACCCGATCATTCGAGCTTGAATCGTTCGCATTGGCCTTTGCGGAAGGCCAGCGGCGCCGGCTCGGGCTTGCCGAGTTCAAGCGGTTGTAGACCATGGCCGAAAGGCGCTGATCGCGCCATGTACCGCTCGCACCGCCAGATCCACACAACGACAACGGCAAACCGTAAGACCATCTGGCTGCCGCGACCGTGGGGCTGCACAAGGCCATGGAAGGGTTGGACGCAATCGTTGAGGGGCTCGTTGAGGGTTTGGCCCTGGAACCGCCTGTGAGTTCTACCCGGGCGTAGGGGCTGCTCAAGTTCGCAAATTCTTCACATGCCTGCCTGATTGCGAAGGCTATCAGCGGCAGTGCAGCTGGAAGCCGACGTTCGATCGGCAGGACCCGATATGGAACATTCGCTATTTCGAAAAGTTTGATGCTATGCGGCAGGGGTGCCCTCCATCGCCTGCCGAAGATCGGGCTATCTCCCTGGTCGGCCCGCGCTGCTCTGGCCGAGAGCGCGGGCTTTAGGCGCACGTATGACTATGTTAGACGAAGCCAATGATGTCCGAGCCAGGCAAGGCTCCTCGATTTCAGTGCTGCCGATGCCGATTGCCTTGGCGTCTGCGAAGAGTTTCTTGATTCGCTTCTGCGACCGAAATGAAATCGGCGCCGACAATCCGGATGGATTGCCCTCCAACCATCAATGCAGGAAGCTGATCCACGCGTGCTGAGGACGCCATAAGCTCGGGGGCGAAATACGGTTCCAACGCCGGGAACCTCGGCGGGTTGTCGAAATTGCAGTGGACGCATCGAAAGACGCCCAGCCAAAATGACAAATTTCAGGGTTGAGGAGATACTTGGCGACGAGGTGACCTCGGTCAACTTGGTTGTCGCGCCAAGTCCACGTCAGGCGGCCGAGATGGCGACCCGGCTTGTCATTCAACCTCGTATGCCCGGTCCATTCTTTGTTCGGGTCACGGAAGAAGACACCGGGGTCGAGCATGAATTCAGCTTTTCGGGCCTCCCATTCTGAAAAAGCCGGTTCGCGCCTACCTGCAAGGGGCAGGACGATCCTGAGATGTGACGTAAGCGTCGAATAGATCGGCGACGTGCCGCGCCGGCATGGCCGACCCTTTATGGGTTGATGGCGTCCGGCGCTCGGCTGGACCAAGGATCAGCGCAATGGATCGCGGGGGTGGTTGGTACCCCGACCGGACCAGGGATCGATGACGGAGACGTCGGCGGCGATGAATGCACTGGTGTCCCGCGATGCGACGGCGAAGTCACGGGACGCAGCGATAGCGGCGATGTAGCCGTCGGGCGTTGGAAATCCCTTCCCCGCAGAACGCGCTTTGACGGCGAGGTCCCCGTAACAACGTGCTGCGCGCGTGTCGAATGCCAGGATTCTGTCCTTGAACAGGTCGAGCACGCCATCGAGAGCGGCAAAAAGCTTGTCCTTGCGTTTCCCGGCGGGAAGCGCGCCGACACCAAACATCAATTCGGCGATCGTGATGCTGGAAAGGTAGAGCGTTTCCGCTGCCTGCTCGTCCAGCCATTTGAGAACAACCGGGTCCGGTTGGGGTTTCATCGCCTCGGAGACGACATTGGTATCGAGAAGGATCATTCGAAATGCATCGGCTCGGCAGGCCGATTGTCGCGGGCTCGTTCTAGGGCTTCGACATCGGCATTGGTCAGCCCGATCCTCTTGCTCAATTCAGCCAGGGCCGTGCCGAGACGGACACGACCTGCCGGTCGCACGGCCGCATCGAGAATGTCGCGCATTTCCGCTTCCGTGCTGCGGCCATGATGCGCGGCGCGCACCTTCAAGGCGCGATGCGTCTCCTCGGAGAGATTTCGAATAGTGACGGCGGACATGATTGCAATCCTCCTGAATGGATAGCGTTGCTATCATATAGCCAAAACGCCATCAAACGACAAGGATTCAGGGCGGCGCTCGCCGGCCGCCCGATCCAAACGGTAGACATCGATTGGCCTCCATCCAGTTTTCATTGGATTCGACGGCGAGCGCCCTGACGAGGCGCCAGCAACTCGCGGTGTTTGGAAACATGCGCATGACATAAATGCACGGCCACCATTGGGTAGTAGAGCCCATGCGACGTTTGCAATTATTTCTCATAACGGCTCCCGTCAGACGGTTCGGTCCACTCGGTGAGCGGCCTCTTCCAATTGCCTTTACGCGTCCTGAGAGATCGCTTTTCGGAAATCGCAATCGATGACGCACATCGCCGGACGCGAGCACTTTAACAAGACGCCTTCCAGGCAATCGTTTGCGACCCAACTGGCTTTTGGACTGCGTCGGTCTTGTTTCCAGCGTTCCAAATTGGGGTTTAGGACGACCTTTGTCTTGGCAGGACGCCAGCATAGCGAATCTGACAAGAAGTCTGGTAAACTTCAAGGCGGAACTCGCAATCGCGCGTGCCATGATGCGCGCTGGGAAGCTATAACCAAGTGCAACGTAAGGACTCAGCGCGCCATCCTGGAGCACATCTCGCAGATCTCGGTTTCAACGCGAAATAAAGATTCCTGGAGACTGGGTTCATCAGACGTTTCGACGGTCACCACAGATCGCCCTTTGCTGAGAAGGAGGCTTTTGACCAGATTAATGATCGGCGTCGATTGCAGGTTCGTATTGGAATCGGCCTCGAACATGCGCTCCATATAGCGTTGACGAGAGAGCCGGTCCCTTAGACGCTCGGACAATAAGGGTTCGGCGGCATCTACATTTATCGCAATATCCGAACGGGGTATCAGAGCCAGGGCGGCTTCCAACGACGACCTGTTCGCGGTTCGGCAGAACAAGCCAAGGGAGCAAACTGCCTGAATGAAACCCTGATCGAAGATAACAATTTGCCCGGTGCCGTGCGATCGACGCCAAGCCACCGATAGATGCAGGATATACTGGCTGAACCTCATCAACCAAATCGGATTTCTCGGCGTTAATATCCGGATCAGCCTGGCAGTAAGCCTGAATCCATTAGCGTTGTTCATGGGACGATTGGCAAAGGCGGCCGTTCGTATCGTTGCCCTGCCAATACGCTGGAACGCGTACCAAAACCCTCCAGGATCTAACGGTGATGGGTCAACACCGGGTCTATAGGAAAGTACCACCTTCGCAGCATAGCCCCTAGCTTGCAGATGATGCGCAAGCGCATGGGCGAAAGTCGTTTTGCCCGAGCCGGCGGGGCCAAATAGCTCGATAATCACCTGACTAGCTCCGATGACAGGTTCCAGACCAAGGCACCTTGCCCCGCTCCTCTCCAACTCGGTCGGCATCGAACAGCGCGACGAACTTTGATCGTATGCGCACACGCGCGAGATCGCGATTCAATTAGCGAGCACTAAAATGGTTCCGGAAAATATTAAACGAATTGAAGCTATCCGATCTTGGATCGGCGGAACGATCAACTAGATCGTCAACGCAACCAAATGCTTGTTGCAGAGTTTGGGCAGCAAGGATCATGCCAATGCCCCTATCAGACGACATGCGGGATGTAGATCTCAAATTCGAATGCCCAAATTGCTCGTATCCGATCGTTCGGAAGGGCTCTTGGTTCATAGTTATCGCCGGCTACATATGCGCCAAATGTCGCGCGAAGGTGCGGATCGGCTATCAAGAGAAGCTTGCTTTTTTTGAACGGCACAGGAAGCTGCGCAGGCAATAGACACGTCCTTCATTTGCATGCTTCGAGCATATTAGCGATATAGCATATAGTCGCCAGCCGGCGGCGGCCCCGCGAAGCCCACGCCGGTTAGGCCCGGCCCTACCGTCCCCAACCGGTGAGTGCCGGGCCGCCTAGGGCTCGGGCCTCACACAGGTCACCGAGGGACGGTTTCTGACGGAGCAACCGATGCGCACATCTCGGCGATGATGGTCCATCCGTTAGGACAGGCATCCGGTGATGCGAGCGTCGTTCAGCTGGTGGATCATCGGCGTTGCCGCTCATCGTGTCATTCCTCCCGAAAATCCTGCAGCCGTAGGTGTGACGCAAGTCCTCCTCGCCTCGCAAGTACTTCACGCGGCCGATGGCGCCCGGCTTGACCCTTTGCCTCGCGGCCGCATCATCGCCCACATGGCTGCCGCGTTGCGACGGTAGCAGGCTGGCATCTTCCATTGAAACGGCGCGAATCCGAATCGACTTTCATGAGAAAGACGACGCAGCCTTAGGCCATCGGGGCCGAGGCACATATGGCGAAAATCATTCTGTCCGATCGAGAAGTTGGGGACGTCCTATTCGCACAAGTGTTGGCGAATGATGGCCGCGTCGGCTCGAAAACTTCAATGGGGTCAGTCCGCCATCGGACCCGCTCAAGCGGAACCGCGCGTGCTGAATCAACGGCAGGTTTCCACCGCGCAGCAATTCAACCTGAATGACGGCAACGGGGTCGCAAGCCGTCGTCGAAATCATCCTGCATTCAACGGCAGCTATTCGATCCTCGGCGCCAGGAGCAGAGCGTCCGGCCCCAAAAGTTGCCGGTCCGGAATGCGCCCAATGTCGGTCGTTAAGGAGCACATTGCCATTTCTGCGAAGCGGACATCTTCAACATAGAGCTGTGGGCAATGGCGGCGCCACGGCTAGCGGCTAGCGCCTGGCTATCCTGCTGCCAACAGTGACCGAAGCTGGCCGGCTACACCGTAGTGCGTCCTTTTCGAGGGTCGCCGTCATTCTCCTAGCCTATAAGGCTAGGCTTGAACGACGACAGCGACCTGCTGATAGAGCTCAAGCGGCACTTCGTGCCAGAGCTCGACGGCCACGGCGAAAGTCTGTTCCGTGACCAGGGCCGCGGCCCATTTCCCCTCGCAACGGACCACCAGGTAATAGCGGTCGCCATATTCTGAAATGTTCCGCTGACTAGAATATGTTCCGACTTGTAGCGTGCCCGCTTCCTGTGTCGTGGCCAGCGGCTCCATCTTGCATTTCCAAGACGTGCCCTCGAAGACAGCGGCGCCGCCGTTTGCCTCTTTCTCTTCTTTTTCCCATTTGCGGAATCGATCGAACACCTCCTTGGCGGATTTGCCGCGCACCATATGGTACCCCATCTTGATGCCGAGATACTCCTTGCGGCTATTGCGCGTGGGTGGATCGAAGGCCAACGACACCTTGATGTGCCGGCGGCCCTTGACTGTCTGGAAGTCGGTGGGAATGGGCACTTCATAAACCGCGAAACGATCAATCGGCAGGCTGTCCTCGATCGCCATGACGACGCGACCGTCATCTGACGCCAAGGCGAGATCCGGATCGCACACGCCATAACCGGCGTGGCGGTACCGGTCGCGACTGTCCTTGCCTCCGGTGCCGTCGATCAGCTCGGGCGGATGGTCGGCGCTCAGACCTATCAGGGCGCGGACGAAGTTCGCGCTGCGCTCGGGATATTCCTCGACCAGCACTGCCGCTTTGTAAGCCACCACGGGTGCTGCGAACGAAGTTCCGTGCCGATAGCTTATCAAGCTTTGCAGGTAGTTCGGATTGAGTGTCAATACGCCGCAACTAGGCCGGTCGGCCGAAAGTGTTTCCGCGTAGCCCAGCCAGACTGCGGTACCGCCGTAATCGGCTAAGTCCGGTTTGATCCCGTCCGCGAAGCCCGGGCCCGACCGGCTGAATGGGGACGGATGGTGACGCGCCGTAAGGGCGACGATGTCGGCTTCTTCTTCGTTTCCGTCCGTCAGGCCGTTGGAATGCGCGAGTGAGCCGACGACAAGCGAGCTGACCGAACTGGCCGGCTCGTATAGGCGGTTGTCGTCCTCCAGCAGATATTGCGGATAGATCGCCAACCCCTCGTCCGACAGTCTTTGACTGATGTCGGAGACATTGCCGGCTGAGATCGTCACCACAATACCCAGTTCGCGGATCAGATTGTCTAGCACCATCGCCCAATTCGATGGACGGTCGCCGACCAGGTGCTCGATATCGGCGAGCGAGATGTTGATGACTCGACAGCCGTATTCTCCGTGCAGGCGCCGGATGGCCTCTTCGATGATGTCGGCGACCGTGCGCTCGTCATCGAATCGGCCGGTCGCGTCGACCACCT
>Ga0206926_1004_pt1 | contig 33374 bp, 28 predicted proteins | sample Alteio_BWOrgHeat_59_FD_152955 | JGI IMG/M metagenome (GOLD analysis project Ga0206926, IMG submission 152955) | Enriched cells from forest soil in Barre Woods Harvard Forest LTER site, Petersham, Massachusetts, United States -... | ecosystem: Environmental > Terrestrial > Soil > Temperate forest >... | reverse complement strand
AGTGGCACTTTATTGTCCTTACCTATGATGGCACGACGGCCAATCTATACGCCGATGGGGTTTTAAAGGCCAGTGCGGCTGAGACATGGAATCTGGTCCCAAGCCAGTGCTACATCGGTCGGCAGGTCAATAACGCGGAATACTGGAATGGATTGATTGATGACGTGCGCATCTACAATTACGCCCTGTCGGCCAGTCAGATTTCAACCCTGTATTAGCCTTGGCGGGGTGGCGAGCCCGTGCCAATCGGACATTCGGTTCCAGGGCAAGTCCGTGGCCTTGCTCTGGAACAGTTCGGCGGACTCCTTCAGTGTCAACAAAATCAACTGGAATGATGGCCCCCTCGTTCACCAGCCATGCCTTGTCCAATGGAATCGCAACGGGGCGGTCATACCCGCGATATTGAGCGGTACCGCCGTTGGCGCCAATACGGGCGGAGGATCAACCGCGTCCTTGGCGGGCAACGCGAACTTGGCTTCGGATGAAATATTTAATGGCTCGATCATCGGCTCGAATCCCCTGACCGCTTCCAAGCCCGTTGCTTGGCACTCCTCCCGAATAGCCCATTCCTTTATGCGGGTAATTTCATGACTCGCTAAGGACCTGTCCTACAAAACTGGACTTGCCGGAGCAGTTTCGTAACGACCAGCCCCTTGTTCGGGGTAGAGTCGACGATACTCAATGGCCTGCAGGCTTACGATGGCCGCAACGCCCACGATTTCATGAACGCTGGCGCCGCGCGACAGGTCAGCCGCCGGCTTTTCCAGCCCAAGCAGAACTTGCCCGTAAGCCTCTCCACCCGCCAATCGGTGTACGAGCTTGACCGCGATATTGCCGGAATTGAGATCGGGAAAAACCAGGACATTCGCCTGGCCCGCCACAGGACTTCCCGGAGCCTTGATCTCGGCAATCTCCTTGATCAGCGCGGTATCGACTTGAAGCTCCCCATCGATTTCACCCGCCTGCTTTCTCTCAAAAAGGAGTTGCTTGGCCAAGGCAGTGGCGGCCACGATTTTCTCCGTATCCTGCGTCTGGGCTGAACCCTTGGTCGAATACGACAGCATGGCCACACGCGGAATACCCCCGGTCAACTGACGAAAGAGCCGGGCCGATTCGATGGCGATCATCGCAAGTTGATCGACATTCGGATTTGGAATGACACCGCAATCGGCAAAGGTGAAGACACCTTTCTCGCCGGAATTGAGATCGGGAACCTGAAGGACGACGCACGAGGAAATCGATCTGATGCCCGGCAACGGCTTGATGAGCTGAAAGAGCGGACGCAGGATGCTGCCCGAATTGGAAGCGGCGCCCCCGACGAGTCCATCGACTTGTCCGTTTTGGAGCATCATCGCGCCAAAGTAATTGGGATTCGTCACGATTTTGCGCGCATCGACGTCCGCAATATCCCTGTAGCGACTCAAGCTCTCAAGGCGCTTGATAAAGAGGGGCAAGTCTTCCGCAGTTTCCGGATCGATGATGAGAATCTTGTCTTGGGGTATCCGGGCCTTCTCCACGGCGGCTTCGACTTCCTCCTTTTTGCCCAGAAGCACGGCGACGCCCAGGCGCAGATGGACAAATTCCGCTGCGGCAGCGATGACGCGCGGTTCGGTTCCTTCGGGAAACACAATCCGCTTCGGGTGGTTACGAAGCTTTTCGAAGATACTTTCAATGAATTTCATGTATGGAAAAAATATTGGTCTGCCAGGTAGGGAGACCGTGGGAAAAGGGGGTTAGATGCGATTCAAAAGCATCAGCATTTTCACGCCAATTAAGTAGGAGAGCTTACGTGTTGCAGGCAGGAGTGTCGAGGAATCTTGATTCAACATGACGCAGGCTTTTTTAACAGGGGTTAGACAAATTTTAGTAGCGCTTCACCGCCGAATCGACCTGAAGAGACCAGGCATCGATCCCTCCGGTCAGATTTAAGACGTTGGCAAAACCCTGGGCCTTCAAAAAGCCTTGGGCCTTGGCGGAGCGCATTCCGTGATGGCAATAGAGCACAACGGTCTCGTCTGCCGCCAATTCCTGAAGGGCCAGATGCTGAAATTGGCTCAGTGGAATCAACTCGGCTTGAGGCAGCCGCGAGATCGCCCACTCATCGGCTTCGCGAACGTCGATAAGACGAAAATCTTTCCCCTTGTCGAGGCGGGCCTTGAGTTCAGTTGGAGTGATGGTCATGAGTCGGACAATCCTAGAAGCATGGGGAGGGTGAACAAGATCGAAATCCGGCTGAGCCGAAGTTGCAGAATTCATTCCGATTAATATCGGAAGATCAGAGTGGCAGAAAACGGAGTTCGCCCGTTGCCGTACGATAGGCCACCCGGCGCGCGTTCTCAGTGGAGCCGAGGGCAAAGAGACTTTCGCTGGTAAGATTAAAGGCCCAACGTCCTTCCTTGCCGTTCTTTTGAGGACAAACCTCCCGATTAAGGCGAGACGCTTCGCTCGATTGGTCGCGAGAAGAGGGCTTTTTCATAAGCAAACAGGTAGACAGATCTAAATAAGCAGCTTACTGGCCAAGTCTTTGCTTTTCGTGGCATCCATGCAACTTTGTGACGACAAACCGATTTATGAACATGCCTCTTCTGAACATCAGATACCTCCCGCTCTTTTTGATTCTCGCTTCGCCACTTTCCGTACTGGCGCAGACTAATTCGTCCCCGACAGTCCCCGTTTCGCCTTCCCCTCTGCCACCCGAAGGAATCGTGATGCTTCACGACGTGGTCATCGGCAAGGGCGGTGACCGCGATTTGCACGCTGAAATCGCCTACCCGAAGGATGCGACTGCTCCCCTTCCCGCCGTCATTTATATCCACGGCGGCGGTTGGGTCGGCGGTAGCAACAAGCACGCGCCCATTCTGCAAATCGCCCAAGCCGGTTATTTTGCCGCTTCGATCGAATATCGCCTGAGCGATGTGGCCAAGTGGCCCGCGCAAATCCAAGACTGCAAACTGGGCGTCCGCTGGCTGCGCGCCAATGCCACGACGTACAACGTCGATCCCAACCGCATCGGCGCCTGGGGCGACAGCGCAGGCGGCCATCTCATCACCTGTCTCGGAACCATGGCTGACATCAAGGAATACGAGGGTGATGGCGGTTATCCCGGCGTCAGCAGCGCCGTCCAAGCCGTGGTCGATTTCTACGGCCCGACCGATTTTATCACTCCCAACATCTACACGCCCGAGGCCCTCCGGTTGACCCAAGGGCTCTTCGGCGTACCGCGCGATCAAAATCCAGACCTCTGGAAAAGCGGCAGCCCCGTCTTCTACGTCAAAGCGGGAGACCCGCCCATGTTCCTCGTTCATGGGGATTCCGATATGCTGGTTCCGCTTGCGCAATCAACCGTATTTGATGCAGCCCTGACCAAGGCGGGCGTGCCGCATCAATTGCTGATCGTTAAAAACGCAGGACACGGTTTCAGGCCGAAACCCGGCACCACCATCGATCCAAGCAATGCCGATATCAACAAGGCCGTCTTCGCCTTTTTCGATAAATATTTCAAGAAATCCTGACCCACGTCCCGGGTCCTATTTGCGTTAACAGGCATTGTCGCTAAAATGGCCTATGGATTTAAATAAGTTTACGGAACGGGCCACTGCCGCCCTTGGCGCGGCCCAGGACGAAGCCACCCGCCTTGGCAACCAGGCCGTCGATGTCGAGCATCTCTTCTACGCCCTGCTTACCCAGGAAAACGGACTCATTCCGCGCCTCTTCGAACGGCTCAAGGTCTCGCTCGATCTTCTCCTCACCAAAACACAGGCGGCGCTTGATCACCTGCCCAAAGTCAGTGGCTCCGGCGCAACAGGACAGGCCGGGATTACGCAACGGCTCAATCAGCTTCTCGTTCGCGCACAGGACGAGGCGAAAAAACTCAAGGACGACTATGTCTCGGTCGAGCACCTCGTGCTGGCCATGTTCAACGAGGGCAAGGACACGGAGATTGCCCGGATTTTCCGCAGCCTCACGATTACCCGGGGCGCGTTCCTTACCGCGCTTCAGGACGTTCGCGGCAACCAGCGCGTCACGAGCCAGAACCCGGAGGCGACCTACGAATCTCTCCAGAAATATGGCCGCGACCTGACCGTGCTTGCTCGCCAGAACAAACTCGATCCGGTGATTGGTCGCGATAACGAAATCCGTCGCGCCATTCAGGTTCTTTCACGGCGCACGAAGAATAATCCCGTGCTCATCGGGGAACCGGGTGTTGGCAAAACCGCCATCGTTGAGGGTCTGGCACAGCGGATTGTCGCTGGCGACGTACCGGAAAGCCTGAAGGACAAAATGATCGTCGCACTTGATCTCGCGGCGCTCATTGCCGGAGCAAAATTCCGAGGCGAATTCGAGGAGCGGCTCAAGGCGGTGTTACTGGAAGTGACTAAATCGGCAGGGCAGATCATCCTCTTCATCGACGAAATCCATACGATGGTCGGCGCAGGCAAGGCCGAGGGTGCGATGGACGCGGGCAATATGCTCAAGCCCATGCTGGCACGCGGAGAGCTGCATTGTATTGGTGCGACTACACTCGACGAATACCGCAAGTACATCGAGAAGGACGCGGCACTCGAACGCCGCTTTCAGCCGGTGCAGGTCGACGAACCGAGCGTCGAGGACACCATTTCTATTTTGCGTGGCTTGAGCGAAAAATATCAAGTTCACCATGGCGTGCGCATTCAGGATGCCGCATTGGTCGCCGCCGCCGTGCTCTCGCATCGCTACATCACCGATCGCTTTCTACCCGACAAGGCAATCGATTTAATGGATGAAGCTGCCGCCAAGCTCCGCACCGAAAATGAGAGCATGCCCGAGGAACTGGAGACGCTGGAACGGCGCGTCACGCAATTGGCCATCGAACGCGAGGCGTTGAGAAAAGAAAAGGACGCTGCCTCGAAAGAGCGTCTGGTCGAACTGGAAAAGGAAATCGCCAATGTCCAGGCTGACCGCGATCGACTCAAGGCCCAGTGGCAAAATGAAAAGCAGGCCATCGAGGCAACCGGCAAGCTGCGCGAAGAACTCGAGCACGTTCGCACTGAAATCGAGCAGGCCCAGCGCGCCAACGATCTTTCCCGCGCCTCGGAGCTTCGTTACGGTCTCCTGCCGCAAAAGGAAAAGGAACTCAAGGACGCGGAGGACAAAATCGCGAAATCGGTAAAAGATGGCAAGGGCGCACCCCGGCTTGTGCACGAGGAGGTCACGGCGGATGAGATCGCGGAGATCGTCGCCCGTTGGACCGGCGTGCCCGTCGCACGACTGCTTGAAGGCGAGCAGGAAAAACTGCTGCGACTTGATGCAATTTTACACGAGCGCGTCATCGGCCAGGACGAAGCGGTGCAGGCCGTCGCCGATGCGGTCATTCGTGCCCGCGCGGGGCTCAAAGATCCCAAACGGCCTATCGGTTCGTTTATTTTTCTTGGTCCGACGGGCGTCGGCAAAACCGAGCTTGCCCGCGCCCTGGCCGAATCGATGTTCGACAGCGAGGAAAACATGGTCCGGCTCGACATGAGCGAGTACATGGAAAAGCACGCCGTATCGCGGCTCATCGGCGCGCCTCCTGGATATGTCGGTTACGACGAGGGCGGTCAGCTCACCGAAGCGGTGCGCCGGAAACCCTACAGCGTGATTCTCTTCGATGAAATCGAGAAGGCGCATGTCGATGTCTTCAACACACTCCTACAAATTCTCGATGATGGCCGCCTGACCGACAGCCAGGGCCGCACCGTCGATTTCAAGAATACGATCATCATCATGACATCCAATATCGGCTCGCGGCACCTGATCGAGAACGCCTCGGAGAAGAGCGGTGAGATCAACGAAAAGACCCGCGATGCCGTCATGGCCGAGATGCGGGGCCACTTTCGCCCCGAGTTTCTCAATCGCGTCGATGAAATCGTTCTCTTCAAGCCGCTCACCCTCGCGGAAATAACGCGCATCGTGGACCTGCAACTCAACCTGCTCCGCACCCGGCTCGCCGAACGCCATATCGAGTTGGAACTCACCGATACCGCGAAGGAACTCCTCGCCCGCCGCGGCTACGATCCGCTCTATGGCGCGCGTCCGCTCAAACGCGTCATCCAGCGCGAATTCGAGACCAAGCTCTCCCGCGCCCTCCTCAAAGGCGAAATCACGGATCATTCCCGCGTCGAAGTCACTGCGAAGAAGGGCGAATTGGAGTTTTTATCTAAACCTCAAATTAAAGGCGACTGATTGAAGCAATCTGATAAATCTACAGAGTAATGACCGTAAGACGGCTTTTTCGTATTCTAATTGGAATTGATGGCTTTAGTTTTCTCATTTGGAAATATGCGCCTTGGCCCACTCGAACGATTATCTATAAAGACCAAAACTTCCAATGTCAGGTGCCCTATAACTGGTATTTTAAAAACAGTCCCCGCCTTACAATGGACGCCCATCGGCCCTATGGAGGTAGTTTTGCCATTGAAGCGAAACCGTTGCCCACATTGTTTCGTATGGACGATCCATCATCATGCGTGCTTTTATCCGTCTGCGGCAGATGGTTCTTTCCGTCGATGAGCTTTCCCGCAAAGTCGCGGACTTGGAACGGGGCTACAAGCAACATGGCCAGCAATTTGATGTCGTCTTTAAAGCCATTCGCCAATTGATGGCTCCGCCGCCAGAGCCTCCCCGCAAGAAGATTGGGTTTTGAGGTCGCAAATTGCGATTTCAAGCACGAACCACAGAAACGCCACAAAACCCGACACCAGACGCCGCCAGCGCGCAGGAGCGACCAACGGGAGCCCTCATCCCCGCGTTTTGAATCCCGACCCTCTCTTCCTTCTGGGGGCGGGATCAAGACGCGGCACACGAAACTCCAAAAAAAGCAGGCGACGTGACGTGAGCACGCGGCGCGGCACCTGCTCGGCTTCCGCACGGTCACAACCACAAGCGGAACCTAGCTTGCCCGTCGAAGGAGCAGACTTTCATTGCTTGCGAGGCGTGACCTCACAGGCAGAGGAGCATTTTTCCCAAAAAAGGATTCCTCACAGTAGGTGTAGACCACGAAGGGCTTGAAAACCGATGTAGCAGGAGAGCAGCAATAGGATCACTACCGAAAAGTAGGGAGCGCGTCGCATAATTTCACCAAAGCCGGAAAACCTCTTCTCAGCATGGTGTACCGTCCAAGCGGCGACAACGCCGACTGTGACCATCGTGACCGCCAAGCCAAAACTAAAGGCAAGAACGAGAAGGAAACCGAGCGAGAACTGCTTAAGCTGAAGACAGATTAAAAGTACGGTGATTGCCGCAGGACAAGGCATCAAACCTCCCGTAATACCGAAAAGCACGATCTGCCCGGTAGTCACGGTTCGTCCCGCAAATCGACGTTCGATGTCAGAAGCATGGGCTTTTTCGTGGGCATCTTGAAATTCGGTTCCTCCTGTCGCCGACGCGTGCTCGTGGTCGTGATGATGATCATGTTCGGAAAATTCCGCATCGTAATAATGGGCATGGTCACCATGCTTAAGGGCTAACTTAAGCTTGAAATCGTGGGGTTCGGGGATGTCCGTCGTGGATTGAAGGAAATCGCCTTGCTGGTGAAACGCAAAGGCTTGCTTCGTTCCATCGGGGCGGATGGTTTCGATGGACACTTGTGCAAAGTTTTGCTGAATCGTCTTCCCGTGACGGTAAAAGGTGAGTCGAAATACTGGAGGAATGCCCTCTTCAAAAATGTCCAGCTTCACCTCTCCATGTCCGGTGTCGATGACTCGCTCTTCGTCGTGGCCGTGCCCATGATGGTGATGCTGGGCAGCTTTCACGTCTCGTCGGGTGCGCCAAAACATCCAGATGGCCATTCCCGCGATAATAATGGCGGAGACCAACTGAAAATATGGCTCGGTTTGCTCGGGATTGATTTGGTTCCCGTAGTACATTCCCGCCGCGGCAATGAGCCATACCAAAAACGAGTGTGAAATCGCCGCTGAAAGGCCAAGCATGACGGCTTGGGCAATCGTACCTCGGATGGCGATGATGAAGGCGGCCATCATCGTTTTGGAGTGACCGGGTTCCAAACCGTGCAACGCCCCTAGGAGGACGGCGCTTGGGAAGAATAGCCAAGCGTGAGATGATCCCTGTTGAATCAATTCCGTGAAGGAAGTCATGAATTGGAGTATGCCCCCTTACCCCATGCCTACAATTATTATCTTCTGAATCAAGGAATCTACCCTATAAACATTCATGGCATCGCCATCTCATAAGCACCCGGCTCACGAGAAGAAAGCCCTGCAACTCCGCCTTCGTAAAATTGCCGGACAGATTAACGCCATCGAGCGCATGGTAGGTGAGGATAGAGACTGTCCCGAGGTGCTAACCCAAGTTGTCTCTGCCCGGAAAGCTCTCAAGGCTTTTGCCGAGCTTGTCATCCATGACCATCTCCATCATTGCATTGAAGGTGCTCACACTCCCAAAGAGAGCCAGCGCAAGCTGAGAGAATTGCTTGCCGTCCTGCAACGGTTCGTGGAGTAAGGCATCTTTGCCTCTGGTTCATGCGAGCGCGTCGCCCAACTGAATACCCCTCAAGAAGGGCTGATTTATCTGGTGGATTTTTCGGCAGAACCCTTCTCTTTCCTAATCCATCGGCGCAGAAAGTGCCACGGTAGCCGTGATAGTCCCTGGGTAAACGAAGCTGGCGTCCCGGCCAAACCTAAACTGGCGACAAAGTAGCCGGAGACGGAACGGGTACTTTTCGTGTCAAAACGGACATGAGAATTGTCGTGTCCGCGAGCAGAGGATGACCACTTCCCCACTTTCCCTCACTTTTTCTCACCACCGTTCCATGCCACCTGATGCCTGCATGGACGATCCCGTGGAAAAAATGGATCCTCCCATCAGCGGTGCTCCTTCGCCCTTCGCTTTGGCGAGCTATGGACTCACCCGCATCAAGGAATGGGCTGCGCGGGGGAATGTCAAACAACGGACCCTACGTCACGATCTGGTCACGTTGTGCCTTTGTCCACAAATGTTGCCCTGCAAGCGTCCTTCGGCAGCATGGTGCGCGAAAGAACATGGCGTTTCCCGCCAATACGCCTCCTGATTCCAGCAGGAATTTGCTCGTGGGTTTGGCGATTACATTCAATTTCGCGGAATGCGCTTTCTTAACCGGACCGATGCCTCTCAAAAGCGACGGGGCCGGGTGCGGCGGGGCGAACAGGAGTCGCAGCCCGGCCCGGTCGCGGGCGCATAGCCCGTCCCCATCCGCCGCGGTGCCGAAGGCACGGCGGTGCTAGCGATGAAAAAAGATCGAGGCATCGCCAGTGGTTACCACTTACAAATTTGTAACGCTCGATACTTCCAAAACTAATGTGTTAGCTTTAACGCCTTACTTGGTATGCGAATTCTACTCGTTGAAGATGAAGAGAAAGTAAGCCGGTTTATTGTCCGGGGCTTGAAGGCGGAGAGTTACGCTGTTGATGCGGTATCTGACGGAAAGACGGGGCAGGAATTTCTCGCCAGCTATTCTTACGATTTGGTTATCCTGGACTTAAATTTGCCGGGCCTTTCCGGGACTGATTTATTGCAACTCATTCGCAAGAAAAATACGACCGTGCCTGTACTAATCTTGACCGCACGCGATAGCTTGGCAGACAAGGTGCGTAATTTTGAATTTGGAGCGGATGATTATCTGACCAAGCCCTTCTCGTTCGCGGAGCTGCTGGTCCGAATCAAGGCGCTTCTGCGGCGAGGTCCGGTCGAGCGATCATCCGTATTGCGGGTTTCCGATTTGGAACTGGATCGCGTTGCGCACCAAGTCCGGAGGCAGGAAAAAAAGATCGACCTGACCTCCAAGGAATTTTCGCTACTGGAATACCTTATGGTCAATACCGGACGCGTCCTTTCCCGCACCATGATCATCGAACATGTTTGGGACCAAAGTTTTGAGGGCCTGACCAATATCGTGGATGTTTATATTCGGCAGCTTCGGAAGAAGATTGATGAGAGCCATGAGCCCAAACTGATTCGCACCGTGCGCGGGGTTGGTTATTCCATTGGCCTGAACGGGGCATGACACATCCCCGTTCTATTCGAGCCCGGCTCATCACGTTGTACGTGGTAACGCTTACGCTCATCTTTGTTTGTTTTGGCGGTTATACCTATTGGGGCTTTAAGCAATATTTGATTCGGTCGTTGCAACAGACTCTCACACGCCGGGCTCATCAGATTGCCAGCACCATTTTGGTGGATATGCCGCAAAAAGGCGAAGGCTATGTCGGTAGTGAAATTCAAGCCAGGTATGCACCGGAGTTAAACGAACGCATCATTCGCATCACCGATCAATCAGGTCGAATCATTTACGCCTCGCGAAATGCCGATGTTTTGTCGAAGCCACCTTTCGTTCCGTTTGAGGGCGCGAAGACCGAAACAGTTCCAGTGGATCGTGAAGAGACCTCTCAAACCAAAGAAGATATTCAAGTGGTTGCCATTGGTTATCGACTTGAGAACGGTGCTCAATATGTCGTGGAAGTTGGGACTTCCGAGAGTGATATTTTTAGCGCTCTCGATGGGCTTCTCGTCACATTATCAATTGGGTTTCCCGTATTCATCGGCCTGACATCAGTAGGCGCTTACCTTTTGCTCGGTCGCGCTTTGCGTCCGGTGGATGAAATTGTGCGGTCTGCCGAACGCATTACCGCGCAAAATCTGAGCCAGCGATTGCCGGTGCCTGAAACGGGCGACGAAGTGGAGCGCCTATCGTTGGCGCTCAATCGCATGATTCAACGGCTAGATGAAGCCTTTCAAGTAGCCAGTCGCTTTACGGCTGATGCTTCCCACGAGTTGCGCACACCGCTGACCATCATGCGCGGAGAATTAGAAGCGTTGTTAAAGGAGGGAATATCCAACGAAGACCAGACTTCCCAAGTTGAAAGCGTGCTGGAGGAGGCCGAGCGGCTCACCCAGATCGTCGAAGGATTGCTGCTTATGTCCCGGCTTGAGGCGGGGGAATCGCAAACCAGCAAAGACCCCATCGACTTCGCCACTCTTGTCTCCACGACTGCGGAACAAATGACTCCATTGGCCGAAGACAAGTCGATCTCTCTTGTTTGTGAAGCTGGTCGCGATGTCATGGTGGAGGCCAACGAAATTCGTCTTAAACAGGTGGTGGTGAATCTTCTCGATAACGCGATCAAATACACGCCCGAGGGAGGCAAGATAACCGTTCGCGTTACGGGTGAACCGTCATGGGCCATTCTGGAAGTTCGCGATAATGGCATTGGTATTTCCAAGGAAGCCTTGCCCCATGTCTTTGAGCGCTTTTATCGCTCCGAGCAAATCCAGGCGCGAAAGGCCCGGGGAACGGGTCTGGGATTATCGATGGTTCAATCCATTGTGGATGCCCACGCCGGCAAGGTAGAAGTGGATAGCCGCGAGAATGAGGGCGCGACCTTCCGCATTCACTTGCCTCGCCTTCAACTCCAGATGGCCAGAAAATTGAATCTTTCTCCTCTGGATTAGTCCGCGATTTGAGAGGCTCAGAAATGAACATGAAGGGTTTTTAATCTGGATTGAGGGTTCTTTTCATCCATCTGTCATAGACAGGATGAATGCGAGTATTGCTGGTTGAAGATGAAGAGAAGGTGGCCCGATTTGTGGCCCGGGGACTTAAGTCCGAACGGTATGCTGTGGATGTGGCTGCGGACGGCAATAGCGGTCTGGATCATGTCCGTGCCTACGATTATGACCTGATCGTTCTTGATTTGAATTTGCCCGGAATATCGGGAACCGATTTGCTGAGGCATATCCGCAAGAGCCATCCGCATGTGCCGGTGCTTATTCTGACGGCCCGGGACAACATCGCGGACAAGGTAAAGAATTTTGAAGAGGGGGCAGATGATTACCTGACCAAGCCTTTTTCTTTTGCGGAGTTGCTTGTTCGGGTCAAGGCTCTCCTGCGCCGGGGACCCGTGACAAATTCCACCACACTCCGGGTGGGTGAATTGGAACTCGACCGGGTCGCTCATAAGGTGAGGCGCGGCGAGAAACCCGTTGATTTGACTTCGAAGGAATTCTCCTTGCTTGAGTATCTGATGATGAATGCCGGGCGCGTGCTCTCGCGGACGATGATCGTCGAGCACATCTGGGACCAGAGCTTCGAGGGGTTGACGAATATCGTCGATGTCTATGTCCGCCAACTGCGAAAGAAAATTGACGATGGTCACGAACGTAAACTTTTCCGAACGGTGCGGGGCGTGGGCTACAGCATTACGGAGGACGGCGCATGAAAGGCAATTGGCGTTTAGCTCAACTTGCCTGTTTGGGGCTCGTTGTCGTCGTCATTGCAGGATGTAACTCCGATCCTGATATAAAAAATGTAGGCAAGATTGCTCCACCATCCGATGATGCTCCAACAGTTGCGGTGACTCACCCGACACGGGAAGATCTTTCTCGCGGTGTGACTCTTACTGCGGAGTTTCGACCGTACCAGGAGGTGGAAATTCACGCCAAGGTTGCGGGTTACGTTCAGCAGATCAATGTCGATGTGGGCGATCATGTGAAGACGGGCGATGTTCTGGCGATACTGGAAATTCCGGAATTGGAAGAAGATCTCCAGAAAGCTGAGGCGGCTGTACTTACCGCAGGGCAGGAAGTTAAAAGCGCGGAAGCCACTTTTGAGGAAACAGACCAGGTTCTTGCCAGGCTTCAAGCGGCAGGCAAGGAGGCTCCCGGTCTGATTGCCCAACAGGATTTGGATACGGCTGCGGCCCGTGACCGAGCCAATTCAGCGAATCTCCAAGCCGCCAAACAAAGAGTCGTGGAGGCCCAGGCCAACGCCGATCGGTTGCGAACTTTGCTTTCCTATTCAAAGATCACGGCTCCCTTCGATGGAGTGGTGACTAAGCGATACGCCGATACCGGTGCCCTGATTCAGGCCGGCACGGCTTCTACGACGCAAAGTATGCCGCTCGTTTGTCTGGCGGAATTGAAACGATTGCGTCTCGATTTTCCCGTGCCTGAATCGGCGGTGGCCGGTGTTCATGTGGGCGATCCGGTGGAAGTTAGCGTTGTTTCCCTGGGACAGACTTTTTCAGCCAAGGTTTCGAGGTTTGCCCAAAAGGTGGACAGCTCCACCCGCACGATGCTCACGGAGGCGGACGTGGACAACGTCGGTTTCCAATTTACCCCGGGTATGTATGCCACGGTCCGATTAACTCTCGCCGATAAGAAGGACGCGCTGGCTATTCCGATCCAATGCGTTTCGAGCGGTGAACATCCCACCGTTTTCGTTCTCGGCAATGATCACAAGGTCGAAGAACGTCCCGTGTCTGTCGGATTGGAGACATCTTCCATGGCCGAAATCCTTTCCGGCCTAAGTGACAACGATCTCATCGTCATGGGAAACCGGAGTTCAATTCAACTCGGTGAAACGGCTTTGGCCAAGGAAATGGATGGGAGAAAACTATAATGCAAGGATCGATGATCAGCCCTTCACGATATGCGGTTCTAACTAAGGAAGAATTTCAAGATTTGAAACTGCTCGATTCCTGCTCGGTGGCGAATGCCATCGAAAGATTTCGAGTTCAGCTTCGCAATGAGGGTTATTCCGAAGGAGGCTTGGTTTGTCAGTATCCATCCATGTTGCCTGTTTTGGGATATGCCGTGACTTTGAAGGTGCGGTCTTTATCTCCTCCCAGCAAAGGTCGGACTTTTTTTGAACATACCGATTGGTGGGAGGCGCTTCTCGCCGTGCCGTCGCCACGCATTCTGATCTTGCAAGACATGGATCGCTTGCCAGGGGCAGGGGCATTGATTGGCGATTTACATGCCTGCATTCTCAAGACTCTCGACTGTTCCGGCGTGATCACCAACGGAGCTGTGCGTGATGTCAAACGCATCGAGAGCTTCGATTTTCAGATGTTCTCGGGAAGTCTCAGTGTTTCTCACGCCTACAGCCATATCGTTCAGGTAGGTGGCCCGGTTCAAATCGGAAGCTTGGAGATTTCTCCCGGTGACCTGATTCATGGCGATTGCCACGGGATCGTTCGTGTCCCCAAGGAATTGGCTGCCCGCATCCCGGCTACAGCTTCCGCTCTTCGCAAGAAAGAAGAAGAGGTCATGTCCTATTGTCATTCCTCTGATTTTTCGCTCGAAGGTTTGCGCGATTTGCTCGCGGAACAATAAGCCTCTTCTCCGTTCATGCCGCGCTTTGCCCTCCGCTACCCCTATTTCATTGTCGTCCTCTGCTTGATCGTCGTGGTCTTGGGCGTCACCTGCATTACGCGGATGGCGGTCGATCTCTTTCCGGCCATCAAGATTCCCGTCGTCGTCGTGGCGACCTTTTTCAATGGGATGCCGCCGGAACAGGTCGAAACGGATATTACGGGTCGGTTTGAGCGGTTCTTCACGCTGGGAAGCGGAATCGAACACATGGAGTCCCGTTCGTTGCCGGGAGTCAGCATCATCAAAGTTTATTTCCAACCGGGAACCAATGCCGATTCCGCCGTTACGACGATTTCCAATCTTGCCATGGCCGACTTGCGCAAACTTCCGCCCGGCACTTTGCCGCCGGTCGTCTTGAAAATGGACGCATCGAGTCTTCCGGTCTGCCTGGTCACTCTCAAGGGAGAAGGGCTCAATGAGGCGCAGTTGCGAGACTTGGGTCAGTTCTCCGTACGCAATCAAATGGCCAGCGTTTCCGGAGCCTCCGTGCCTCAGCCCTTTGGTGGTCGTTATCGACAAATCATGGTGTATGTCGATCCAGTAAAGATGGAGGCCAATCAGTTGAGCGCCATGGATGTGGTCCGGGCCGTAAACGACTCAAACCTCATTCTTCCTGCTGGTGATGTGACGATTGGGCCGTTCGATTACAACATTTATACTAACAGTCAGTTGAGCGGTGTGGAGGACATCAACAACCTGCCCTTGAAGACGATCAACAACGCTCCGGTGCTCGTGAAAGATGTCGGCTATGCCAAGGACGGTTCTCAAATCCAATACAATATCGTCCGGGTCGATGGCCAGCCATCGGTTTACCTGCCCGTCCTCAAACAAGGCGGAGATGCGAACACCATTGCCATCGTCGATGGCGTTAAAAAAGTAGTCGGCGATTTGGTCGACGTACCCAAGTCGCTCGTCACCAATGTCGTTTTCGATCAGTCGGTCTTCGTCAAAACGGCCATCGAAACGCTCTTGCATGAAGGAGCCATCGGGCTGGTTTTGACAGGGCTTATGATAATCGTTTTTCTCGGAAATTTTCGCGCCACTCTGGCTGTCTTCCTTTCCATTCCTCTTTCTGCACTGGCTACTTTGATTGCGCTCTTTTTCGGCGGCGGATCGATCAACTCGATGATTCTCGGCGGCCTGGCTCTCGCCTTTTCACGCTTAATCGACAACTCGGTCGTGGTACTGGAAAACATCTTTCGCCACATGGAACTGGGTGAATCTCCGCTTGTGGCTGCAGAGCGAGGAGGAACAGAGGTGGCCCTGCCTGTCCTCGCGGCCACCTTTACGACGGCCATCGTCTTTTTCCCGGTGACCTTTCTTTACGGCGTCAGCCAGTTTCTTTTCACCGCACTGGCACTGGCCGTGGTGCTTTCGCTTTTTGCCTCGTACGTCGTGGCCATGACGGTTGTGCCTCTCTTTTGCGCCAAACTGATCCCAGCACACTCCATTCAACATGAGGACATATCGTCGGACGGCAAAGATCACCCCGGCATCATCAAGCATGGCTGGGCCAGACGATTTAACACTTGGTTCAATGCCCGCTTTACCAACTTTCTCGATGGGTACGAACGGGTATTGACGGTTGCGCTGAAGCGCCCCTTTCTGGCGATCATCTTCTTACTTGGATTATGTGTCGCGAGTTTTGCGCTTTGTCCAATGGTGGGCCTGGCCTACTTTCCGCGAACCGATCCAGGCCAATTCGTCATCAATGTAAAGACCGTGACGGGTACGCGGCTGGATGTCACCGAAGCAGAAATCAAAAAGTTGGAAGACCTTGTTCGCCGCGAGGTCGATCCACACGACTTGCGGCTTATTGTCTCGAATATCGGGACTACTCCCGGTTTTTCATCCATCTACACCAGCAATTCGGCATCGCATACGGCCTTTGTTCAAGTGGGGCTCAACGAGGATCACAAGATCGGCAGCTACGAGTACATGGACCGGGTCCGCGCCACCGTGCGCCGGGAGATGCCGGAAATCAGCACTTATTTCCAGTCGGGAGGTTTGGTTGATGCGGTGCTCAATCTTGGACTTCCTGCTCCCATCGACATTCAGGTCAGCGGTTCCAATCTGGAGAATGCCTATGCCGTGGCGCAGAAGATCGGCGATCAAGCGCGTCAGATTCCCGGGGTGAGCGATGTTTTGATCCCGCAGGATGTCGATGCGCCGTCGATCATGCTGAATATCGATCGCGTGCGGGCCAGTGAATTGGGGCTCTCGCAGAAGGAAGTCGTCAGCAATGTCATCACGACGCTGACTTCCAATGCCATGATCGCGCCCAGTTATTGGGTCGATCCCAAGACGGGAAACGACTATCTGCTGACAGTCCAGTACCCGGAAGGCACGGTCAAAAGTTTCAGCGATCTGAGCAGCATCCCGCTTCGTGGCCCGGGCCAGGTCGATCCTACCCGCCTCGATATGGTGGCGGATATCGCCAAGATTCTGGCTCCGACGGAGGTCGATCACTACCAGTTGCGACGTACCATCGATGTCTTTATCGCCACGAAAACAGAGAACATCGGCACCATCGCACCCGCCGTACAAAAGATTGTCGACCAAGTTACCAAGCCCGAAGGCGTGCGAGTCACGGTACGCGGAACGGTGCAAGCCATGTACACCTCGTTCACCAGCTTTAGTTTCGGATTGCTGCTCTCAGTTGTTCTCGTTTATCTCGTGTTGGTCGCCCAATTTCGCTCGTTTATCGATCCCTTTCTCATCCTGCTCGCCGTTCCGCCGGGATTGATGGGTGTCATTCTGATGCTGGCGGCATCGGGCACGACTCTGAACGTCATGTCGCTGATGGGCGTGGTGATGATGGTGGGCATCGTGGTTTCCAACAGCATTCTCATTGTCGAGTTCACCCATCGCCTGATCGAGAATGAAGGCATGGCTGTTCGGGAGGCAGTGGCCTTTGCGTGCCGCGTCCGTTTGCGTCCCGTGCTGATGACTTCGCTGGCGACCATCTTCGGACTCGTTCCGATGGCGCTTAAGCTGGGAACCGGTTCGGAGGCTTACGCTCCCTTGGCCCGGGCTATTATCGGCGGCTTGACCGTGTCAGTTGTTCTAACAGTATTTCTCGTTCCTGCCGCGTTTCTTATTGTCTATCGGGGGCGTGAAAAGAAAGAGAAAGACCATGGTCTTCCCCCGCAAGGATCAGCTCGACAGGTCGAGGCTTATGCAGAACCGGAACCCGTGGTATGAAACCAGTATGGATCAGGACTGCCTTTATGGTGGCGCTTCTTTTGGGCTCCCATGCTTCTGGGGAAGCTGAAGTTCCCAAAGACCAACCTATCGGATTGAAGTTCACCCTCGCCGAAGCGGAGTCTTACGCCCTGCAAAATCATCCCCAGATCGCCTCAGCCCAATTGACGTCTGAAGCCGTTCACCAACAAATCCGGGAAGCAAGGTCAGCCTTCTTTCCTCAGATTTACGGGGAATCGACTTCCGTTTATGCGCCCTACAACGAGCAGACAAGTAGCGCAACCCGGCTGGCCGCGCTCGGCGGATTGAATAACCCAACCGTTCTCTCCCGGCAATCGGATGGCATTGTCGTGAACCAACTCCTCACCGATTTTGGTCACACCTACGATCTAACCGAGAGTGCCAAATTCAGGGCGAATGCGGCTGGTGATCGTGTCCAAGTCGCCCAGGCTGTCGTTATTCTGGCGGTGGACCGGACCTACTTTGATCTACTTCGTGCCCAAGCGGTTTTACGAGTGGCGCAGGAGACGGTCAAAACCCGGCAGGTCGCTTTCGATCAAGTGGTCGTCTTGGTCAAAAATCAACTTAAGTCCACTCTTGATGAAAGCTTCGACCAGGTTGCCTTGAGTCAGGCGAAACTGTTACTCATCGAAGCACAAAGCGGTGTGCGTGAAGCCGAGGCCGCGCTTTCTACCGCGTTGGGATTTGCAGACGCGCAGGAGTTTAATCTGACGGAGGAGCCTCTTAATCTTGAATTGCCCGCCGAGGCCAATCCTCTCATCCAATCGGCCCTGAACCAGCGCCCCGAGTTGGTGGCACTAAAAAATGATGCGGAAGCTGCCCGGCGTTTCGCCGAAGCCCAGCAATCGGCCGAATATCCCAAAGTCACGGCGATGGCAGCAGCCGGAGTCAATCCAGTGGCTGACGATAAATTGCTCAATCATAACTATTACGCAGCGGGCGTGAATGTGGAGATTCCTTTGGCCACGGGAGGAAACCTTGATGCAAAGACCAAGGAAGCTCAACTGTTACAGAGGGCAGCCAGCGCAAATATCATCGATGCGCAAAACACGATTTCCCGCGATGTCCGGGTGGCGTGGTTGACTTTGACAACGGCCAAGGAACGCATTGGAGTCACGGGGGAGTTGATTCAGAATGCCTCCCAGGCCCAGAAGCTCGCCGATGCCCGGTATCGGCTCGGGACAAGTTCCATCGTCGAGTTCAATGAAGCCGAGTTGAACTACACTGAGGCAGAACTTGAAGACGCCCGCGCCCGATACGATTTTCAGGTTGATCGTGCGCTACTTAATTTCGCCACTGGATCGAAACGTTGATTGTCTTTGATGGAATAAATCTCCCGCCCGCGTGGCTGGTATGAGTGGTGACCTTCACATATCCTTCATCAGAACTTAATCTTTGTCTCAGAGGGGCTTCAGAGGTGGTTATTAGTCTGTGAAGCATGAAAACAAACCTGCTTCAGAAGTTTCTGTCCTCCTTGCCCCAGTTTGGTGCGCTGGTTTTGGCACTGATCTGCATCACTTCACAGGCCCATGCGGGTCCAGTCCTTGCCGCCGTTGGTCCCGATACGCCCGATCCGGATGACCATCCGATTACCTGTGGTTACCTCGAGGTCTTCTCTGCCACGGAACGTTCGGACAGTATCAATAACGCGGATGTGAATTTTAATCCTCATAGCGCCTACTGGATCTACGACAAAGCGGGAAATCGAATTAAGACGGTGCAGAACCACGGGACTGCTCCGGAAGAAGGTCCCGCTACTGTGGAATTGAAGCCTGGAACTTATACCGTGAGGGCCTATTCAGACGGTCAAGGTCTCGTGACAGTTCCCGTGATTATCAAGCTGGCCCGAACTACGGCAGTTCACCTCGACCGAGGACACTAATCACCGCACTGATTATCTCTCTCTAATAACTCCGAACCCGATGTGCCCGCCTTGGAGCGGGCACGTCCGTTTTCCATGAGCAAAAAAATCCTCATCGCCGATCCGGATAAATCTGCCGGAACTATTCTGGGCGAGCACCTGAAACGAGCAGGATTTTCTCCCATTGTGGTGACGACGGGAGATCGGGTCGTCGATGTGGTAAGGGAAGAGATGCCTGCCTTCGTCATTTTGGAAGCGATTTTCAACGAACCCACCGGATTTGAAATTTGCAAAAGGCTCCAGACCGATCTCGCGACAGCGCATCTGCCCATCATGCTGCTTTCCGAGCAAGCCGATGATTTTGATCGTGTGTTAGGCCTGGAGATGGGAGCGGAGGATTACCTGCGCAAACCCTATCATCCCCGGGAATTAGTCCTCAAGGTGCGCAAAATCCTTGCGCGTTATCGTATGGCTGCGAGTCCCGAAGGCCGAATTCAGTTAGACGAACTTCTCTTGGACCGAGACCGTTGTGAAGCTCGTCTTAGAGGAGAACGGCTGTCGTTGACTGCCATCGAATTCAAACTTCTCTACGTCATGGCTGAGAGAATGGGGAGGGTGCAAACGCGTGACAGGCTTCTCAAGGATGTGTGGGGATACGATGCGGAAATTAACAGCCGGACTTTGGATACACACATTAGGAAGCTGCGTACCAAGCTAAAAGACCATGAGTCCTATATAGAAACCGCCTATGGTTTTGGTTACCGGGTACTGGAAAAGCGAGATTATATGACATTAAAATCTAAATCTCGATAAGCAAGGTGCTGCGGTAACGATTTTTTCTGTTTATATTTCCGTGAATAAAATTCCTAAGGAGCATTCGTTGGATTCACCTCCAAGCTTGCCGATAGATGACCGTCATGACGATGCGCAACGAACTGAACATTGCTCTTGAGTGCCACTGTAGCTCCCCCGAGTCCGCTTTCCACATGTCCCAGGACTAAATTTTTATGGTAACCATTCGATACGACCAGGTTGTTTTGGCCATCAAGAGCGACAGTGGGAAATGGGAGTGAAAAGGTTTTATAGTTGGATGGATCCACTTCGACGTCTACTCCGCCAGACACCTGGCTGTAGGTCACTTTTGCGAATAATATTTGAGTTTTTCTATTCCATTCCAAGGTTTGAGAAAGTTTATCGTTGGCGCCCGCGTCAAATGTCGCGGGGTGGTTGGGACTCGTTATGCGCAGCAAGGCTGCGCTCTCGCTCGCAGTACCGCTTGCATCCGCCTGCGAGTAATCGGTCTGATCTGCGCAACCCATCATGTATGCTGCCGAAATTAGAATAAAGAAGACCATCAGTTGAGTCGTTGCTCGAAAACAGGGAGATATAATCTGAGCAGAACAACGAACTGAATTAGAAGGCATTCTCCTTGGTACTCCTTCCAAATGAAAAATCGGTTAAGAGACAATTAAGATCCGATTAGTGGATTAAGATCTATATAAAAATGACCGCAATAACGTCCTTCATCATGTGACGGTTGCATAACGGTCTGATGTCATAAATGTTACGGATGAAATTAACATTTAGTTAAGAATTCTAACGTCAGATCTATAGCTCGCACTGACATCTTCGCTGCGGCTTGAGGCAACAGGCTCCTTACCGGATGTGAGCAATCACCATGGCATGGAATGAATAATTTGCCATTAACCCAGGGAGAAATCAGTGAAACTAAGAACTTATATATTGGGATTCGGCGCCTTATGCGCCGCAGTCTTCATGCCGGCCGTTCCGGCGCATGCTCAGCAGAGCGCCGCTCAAGACAACGCCTTGTTGGACGCGTTGGTTAAAAAAGGCGTGCTCTCCGACAAGGAAGCCCAAGAGATTACGGCCAAGGAAACAGAGCAGTACTCGCAGACGGCAGCCAGCAAAATCCAGATGCCGTCGTCCGTAAAATCCATCACCTTCTACGGAGATCTTCGTCTGCGCTATGAAATGCGCGACGGCAGCACTCCTGCCGGGGCCACTGGTCCTGGTGGTGCGCTGATGTCACACGGAGACACTGAGACCTTGAATCGCTGGCGTTATCGTCTTCGTCTTGGGATGAAGGGAACTCTATACGGTAATTTCTTTTTCGGTGTCCGTGCCGCGACCAACCCCAATTTTGATCGGTCAGGTAACGTCACGTTCGGCCACAGCGACTCGGCAGGCCCTTTTGGCAAAGACCAGAGTTTGATGGGCATCGATCAGGTCTATCTCGGTTGGCATGCAACGGAGGATATCACCTTGACGGGTGGTCAAATGCCCCAACCTCTTTACACCACAAGCATGGTCTGGTCGGACGATCTTAGTCCCGCGGGCGCCTCGGAGCAGTGGGACCATCACTTTGGCGATAGTCTGGAAGTTTTCGCGACAGCCGGTCAATTCGCCTATCAGGCCGGCAATGGTAATGGCATGACCAATGCCATCGGGGGAACACAAAATATCAGCAACACGTTCATGTTTGCCGAGCAAGCCGGGATTAAATACAACTTCAACAAGGACACGTTCTTCAAAGGCGCGGCCACGTTCTACACGTATAGCGGATCGTATGGCACAAACACGACGTCGGTAGCAGGTCTTTATAGTACGGCCCCTCTTAATCTGTCCGCTCCAAATCAGAGCCCCAGCTTTTTCAATGGTCCGTTTGTCGGAGCAGCCTCCGCTCCGGGATCGAATGTCTCGGGCATTAACGACTTGGCCGTCTTGGAGATTCCGATGGAGTTCGACTTCAAAATCGGCCCCGGCGTGTCTCATCCCAGCATGGCCGATTCAAAGGACATCAAAGCCGTCAACGAAGGCACGGTTGGCTGGCAGCTTCCGGTGCGTGTTTTCGCCGATTTCGCCTATAATGTTGATGCGGATCAACGCTCCGATCAGGCTCGTGACGCCATACGCGGTGCGATGGCTCAGAACTTTGTGGGTTCAAAGGGAGCTGGCAATGTTGGCGTTACGCTCGCCGCCCCTGGAAGTTCCGCTGCTCCTTTGACTGCGGCCAATGTCGCGACCAACAATAATATGTTCGCTTCACCCACCTATCAGGGTGTCCTGCACGATGGTCAGAATCTCCTCGATCAGGTCGCCTACCAGGTCGGTGTCGAAGTGGGGCAGCTCAAGAAAAAGGGCGACTGGGATGGCAAGCTCTTCTGGCAGAGCACTGGGTACTATGCGCTCGATCCTAACCTGGTCGATGCGGATATCTTCAACTCGGCAACGAACATGCAGGGTGTCGTGGCATCCATCTCTCACAATTGGACCGATGGTGTGAGTTCTACGGTGAGGTACGCATACGCGATGCCCGTTGATGGCTTCCTGGCCACACCGAATGTGAATCAGGACCTGACCCTTGGCGACATCCGGACCTACAACCTGTTCCAGGCCGATCTGATGTGGAAATTCTAAACAATCAAAATTTGTCAGTAATGACATGCGTAAGAACCTGAAAGTGGGTTCTAGTTCGGTGGTGGCGCGGGTTCCTCTTTGATTAATTGGCCCGCGCCACTTTCGTGCATTTGAGCCGGTAGCGAAAGGAGACAGAAAAACATGAACAGAACCATGAAAGCAGTCGTTCAAGAACCGCCTTCCAAGCTAATGGGGACCTTGGCCATCATGGGTTTTGCAGCGGAGAATAATTTACGGGATGTTGCCCAAGCCCTCGGCCAACGCGATCTTCGTGGTTTAAGCGGGGTCGCCGAAAAAAATGCCAAACAGTCCCGCTTGCGTGCTGAAATCGAGGAGCAAGTCGTTGATGAGATGTCGCCGCCAGCGGTGGGCACACGAGAACGACGCAAATTGGTTTTGGTATCTCAAGTCGCCTTGATGTTCGAACGGATGGGCGCTCAAACGGTGGAAATAGCCCAACTCTGCGGTCAGATTATTCGTGAGCCCAGGCCAAGTCGCATCACTGAAATCAAGAAGCTGATCGAGCATGCAGTTTATATCACCGACCGAGCTGCGACAGGTCTAATCGAAGAGGATGAAGGCATGGCCAAGATAGCCGTCGAACAAAAGCGTGCAGCCACGGAGCTCAACGGTCGTATCAATCGTGATCTTGTGTCCTTGATGGAAGCTGGCGGTGGTGATGCTGCTGTACGCGCCGATCTGCTTTGTCGAATCGCCTGTAAAGCGCATGGAATCGTCGAAGAAGCCGGGCAACTGGCCCAAGATGTTCTCAGTTTCCTCGAAAGACCGGAACTCTAATTCCGAGCAAATGCACGGTAAACTTAGTCCCCAAAATGCGGATTGTCGGTCGAGAGATAATAATCAGGATCTATTGGGCCACTGGAAGTAGTGGCGCATCCGTTTGTGAATAAGCAGGCCGCGAAAACGGCAATCAGTCCGATAATTTTAAACAGGTTCTCTTTTGCGAATTTGAACCATGTTGTCTTCATGGTTCCTAATGTGAAATGTAGAAGCTAAAACTCTCTAAACGAAAAATTAAATTTGTCTGAAGACCAAATGAAGCAGAAGCACTGTAGACTTCAAAAAGTTGGTCGTCCGAAGGTTTGCCTGCATAGCAGAATCACTCTGGACTGCATAACAGAGAGTTGCCCTTTGGTACAAAAATTTACCAAAACCGACTTGTAGATCATGCAATAAGACGTTATGATCCAAAAACTTAGGAAAGGAGATGGCGGAAAATCATCCTTCGACAAGCTCAGGATGACCGAATTTTTGCGATCTCTGCGTTCTTTCGCGGCTAAAATTTTACGTCTTCTCCCGATGCAACGTCAGCGCATAAGTCCCCAGGCTCAACCGGTCCCCCACATTGATGTAGCCCTCCGTCATCGGAATCCCGTTCACAAAAGTTCCGTTCGTCGATTCGAGATCGCGCACCAGCAATCCACGCTCCGTCACCTGCAGCAGACAATGCTTGCGCGAAACCTGGCCGCTCTCGACATACACATCGCAGGTCCCTTCGCGTCCCACCACATTAGTCGGCTTCTTCACCTTTAACTTAAACGTCGGCGATTCTTCCGGGATAAAGAAATAGGTTCCCTCCGCCTTTTTTTGAACTCGGCCCGGCGGCGCCGGCATACGGATCGTCTTGCCGAAACGCGTATCTTGAGTGGGTCCGTGTCTGTGCAGATATTCCTGCATGTCCACGTTGAGATTTTTCTTGGGCGGTTCCGCTCCCGATATCCATCCGTAGGAGGTTCCCTTCATCTGGAAAATATGCTCCACCAGCGCGTCGCCCTCCTGTTTTCCTCCCGTCGCGCCAATTACCTTGCCGTTTTGCACAAAAAGATGAACCGCTTCCTGCGCGTTATAGACCATCAAGCAGCCCTTCTCCCGGGTCTGCGCCAATCGACTAAAGGCCTCGGTGAACGAGGGCATCATTTGATAGAAACTCATGCGAATTAATAGAATCCTTTACCCCGCTATTGTATCTCTGGCTTACTCCCCAGCAAAGGACTATTTCAATGATCTACCACAGTTCCTCAGAATGGAAATTGCCCTCAGCACCTATTTATGCTTTTCTTCATTTAACCATGATCTCCCTGACGACTGCCAAACTCCTCCTTTTCATTGCTCTCTGCCTCGGGCCCAAATGCAGCGACAACAATCACACCATCGAGATTGTCAGCAAAAACTCGTATATTGTCTGGACGGAAACCTCCGGCGGATGGACGCTCGACCAAAAGGGCATGGCTTCCGATACTTGGCCCGCCACCGAAATCTACCTCACCACGGACCAGATCAACCAATTCGGCAAAACGAACAAAGAGAAGATTCATGTCATTGCCCATCATAATTGGGACCACAATTCCACTCTCTATTTCGAGGATGGTGATGTCCTGCAAAAGCAAGGCAGCAACAAGGTCTTCTATACGATCAATGCGGGCGGTTACAACCAGCAGATCTTCACCATTCAGACCGTGAAAGACGGGAATCCGTAGTCGCTCTTCCTGGAAATAAATCGGAGCTTCATCCTGTTGGATGCAGTTTCTTCCTCGTTCCCAAACTCTATTTGGGAACGCAATTGTCCGCGCAACTCCATTGCCGATTTTGGTGCGATAATAGGTATTGAAATCAGTGCGAAATGGAATTTCGCAAAGAACATGGGACATTCCAAATGGAGTTTAGGAACGAGAAATTCGGCCTCAATTTCACTTTTTTCCGCACAAATTTTGCTTGCATGATATTATACGCATGTATATCCTCCCTCTCATGCCCTCTGGAGAAAATTTATCTCCTTCATATTGCCGTATTTGCAATTCAAATGACATAAACTAAATATTTTTCATTGACCTACCAAACCACAATCGGTAGTAGTAACCCCCGCGACGCGCTACCTTATACGGTAGAGATCGGCTGCCGGATAGCCGTCGTATAAAGCCACTCCCCCCCTCTCGCCCTATGAAAACGACTGCTGCTCCCACCAAAACTCGCAATACCCGCACTGAACCCATTCCGTCCGAGACCCCTACAGGTAGTGGTGTCGGTTCCACAACCGCCGGTGTGCATGCTGCTGCCGTTGTTGCCGGTCAAGCCACTAAATCCAAGCAAAAGGGCATGGAGTTCAAACCCGTTTTCTCCAAGCCTGGTGTTCATCCTTATGATGAAATCGAATGGGAGAAGCGCACCGCCGAAATCACCGACGATTCCGGCAAGGCCATCTTCAAGCAGGAAAATGTCGAAGTCCCCAAGAGCTGGAGCGTCCTCGCCACCAAGATCGCCGTCTCGAAATATTTCTACGGCGATATCGCCAACGGCACCGATCCCCACAAGAACGGTCGCGAGACTTCCATCCGCCAACTCGTCCATCGCGTCACGCGCACCATCACCGATTGGGGCATCGCGGACGGCTATTTTGCGTCGCCGGAAGATGCCGAAGTCTTCTATCGCGAACTGACTTGGCTCTGCGTCAATCAGCATGGCGCCTTCAATTCCCCCGTCTGGTTCAACGTCGGTCTCTATCACCAGTACGGTGTCGGTGCGGAAAGCGGCAAGGGAAACTATTTCTTCAATCGCACAACCGGCCAGACCGAACGCGCGCCCACGCAGTATGAATATCCCCAAGGCAGCGCCTGCTTCATCCAGGCCGTCGAGGACAACATGGAATCGATCATGGATCTCGCCCGCTCCGAAGCCATGCTCTTTAAGTTTGGCTCGGGCACCGGCTCCGATCTCTCCACCATCCGTTCCACCCGCGAAAAGATGAGCGGCGGCGGACGCCCCAGCGGTCCGATGTCGTTCCTCAAGGTCTACGACCAGATCGCCAACGTCGTGAAGAGCGGCGGCAAGACCCGTCGCGCCGCCAAGATGAATACCCTCAAGGATTTTCATCCTGACATTGAGGAATTCATCATGGCCAAGCAGAAGGAGGAGCGCAAAGCCTGGGCCCTCATCGAGCAGGGTTACGATGGCTCCTATAATGGCGAGGCCTACGGCTCGATCATGTACCAGAACGAGAATCTTTCCGTCCGCGCCAGCGACGAATTCATGAACGCGGCGATCCAGGACAAGGAGTTCTGGACGAAGAATGTTCGCGACGGAAAAAACTGCGAAAAGAAAAAGGCCAAGGATCTTCTCCGCAGCATCTCCGAAGGGACCTGGATCTGCGGCGATCCCGGCATGCAGTTCGACGACACCATCCACGGCTGGCACACTTGCAAGGGCACCGACCGGCAGCACTCGACGAACCCCTGCTCCGAGTACCTCTTCCTCAATAATACGGCGTGCAATCTTGCCTCGCTCAACTTGATGAAGTTCAAGAAGGCCGACGATTCCTTCGACGTCGAGCGTTTCCGCGCCGCGGTTCGCGTCTACATCACCGCGCAGGAAATCCTGGTCGACAACGCCAGTTATCCCACGGCCCCGATTGCGGAAAACTCCCACATCTTCCGCACGCTCGGCTTGGGGTTCGCCAATCTCGGCTCGCTCATCATGAGCTACGGTAAGGGTTACGATTCGAACGAAGGCCGCGGTCTCGCCGGCGCGATCACGTCGCTCATGACCGGCACCGCTTACGAAGTCAGCGCGGAAATCTCCTCCGCCACCGGCCCCTTCCCCGGCTACCGCGATTCCCGTTGCGCCGGCATCGATAAGCCTCTCGCACCCGACAACATCGCGCCGATGCTCGAAGTCATCGAGCGCCACCTCAAGGCATGCGAAGAAATCGATTCCACCGCGCCGACCTCCATCCGCGTCGCCGCCGTCAAGTCATGGGAATCGGCTCTCTCCAAGGGACGCCAGCACGGCTATCGCAACGCACAGGTCACCGTCCTCGCGCCCACCGGCACGATCGGCTTCCTCATGGATTGCGACACCACCGGCATCGAACCCGACATCGCGCTCGTGAAGTACAAGCTTCTCGCGGGCGGCGGCATGCTCAAGATCGTCAACCAGACAGTTCCCGGCGCACTCAAGGAACTCGGCTACAATCCCGAGCAGGTCAAGGCGATCATCGATTACATCGACAAGCAGGACACCATCGAAGGCGCGCCTCACCTCAAGGAAGAGCACGTCCATGTCTTCGATTGCGCGTTCAAGCCAGCCAACGGCACGCGCTCGCTCCACTACCGCGCTCACATCAAGATGATGGCTGCGGCCCAGCCATTCCTCTCTGGTGCAATCTCGAAGACGGTCAACCTGCCCAACTCGGCCACGGTCGAGGACATCATGCAGACCTACATTGAGTCGTGGAAACTCGGTCTCAAGGCCGTCGCCATCTATCGCGACGGATCGAAGCGTTCCGCTCCGCTCAATGTCAAAAAGAACAAGGACATGGGCACCGTGGAAGCAGCCGCCGCGCCGGTGGCCGCTCCTATCGTTTCGACCAAGCCGACGCGCCGCCGCATGAGCGATACGCGCACCTCCATCACCCACAAGTTCGACATCGCCGGCCACGAGGGCTACCTCACCGTCGGCCTTTTCGATGACAGCCAGCCCGGCGAGCTCTTCATCACAATGGCGAAGGAAGGCAGCACCATCGGCGGTCTTATGGACACCATCGGCACCCTCGTCTCGCTCGCGCTGCAGTACGGCGTACCAGTCGATGCCATGGTCAAGAAGTTCGCCCACACGCGCTTCGAGCCGAGCGGCTTCACCAAGAATCCCGATATCCGGAACGCGAAGTCGATTCCCGATTACATCTTCCGCTGGATGGGCAACCAGTTTATCCAGGGTTATCGCGAGGCGAACAACCCCAACGCCAATCAACCGGAACTCGCCATCAAGGAAATCCGCGAGATGGAAAAAAAAACACTAAATAAGCCGGTCGCCGATCTCGCCGTCAACGAGGACGTCTCGCCCGTGGCCGTGGCGCATCACCACCGCACCACCATCGAAACCGACTCCAACGAACTCATCATCCGGTTCAAGGACGGCCTCACCTGCCCCGAGTGCGGCTCCAGCAAAATCAAGCACACCGGCTCCTGCGCCACCTGCCTGAATTGCGGGGCGAGCCTGGGTTGCTCTTAATTTGTGAAAAACACCTCGATACGGCATACTTCAAATAAAAAGGTTGTAAAAAGAAAACCTCTTTTTCTCCCAAAAGCTTTTACGGTCAACTTAAAAGGGGCATCACCGTTTGCCGCCATTGTTGCCGTAGGATTCGCCATATCGTCGGTGTTTGCTTTCGCAAAACAGTTGGACGCGGAACTCAATTCACCTGAGATGATTCAGTCACGGAAAAATGTTGAGATACAGAAAATCAAAGATAAGAATGCTAGGGACGCTGATCAAGCGCTTAAAACTGGCGATCTAACTGAGGTTGATAAGGACCTGTCTTAATAGATTCAACTAGCACTAAAAATCTGATTTCGTGTATCTCCAAGTCGCTAACTTTAACATCGGGCTTTCTTCCTAATTCGCATCCGCCTTCGGTTCGATCCACTTTTTCCTCGTTCCCAAGTAAAGTTTACAGCCATCCCATCCTGAGCTTGTCGAAGGATCAGCTTCGAGAGCGCTTTCAGGATTTGAAACACTACTGCTATCTCGTAAATTTTCCGCAGGCTGATCCTTCGACAAGCTCAGGATGACCGGGTCAACAAAAGAGAGGTTTGCGCCTGATCTAAAAATGTCTGGGTGATGCTAGGGCGCCCCTCCAGCCAGTCGGTGAAGTCGATCATCATCAGGAGTGACGGTGTATAATACGGACAGGAATCGGAGAATACTCCAGTGACGGGATTCATCTCCTGCATGAAGGGTTTCTCGCTGGTTGCCAGTGAGTTCACCCAAGTCTGGGCAAGGGCCTTGAAATCAGTCAGCCGTCCGTACTTTGCCATCCAGAGAATGGTTCGCTGCGCGGTGAGCGCCTGGCTCTGGCCTCCCCATGAGTTATTAGGATATCTGTGGTCGTGCGCGGGATCGGAAAGGGAGATCGATGGAAAGGGAAATGGAGTCGCAAATTCCTTGGGATCTTGAAAATACCGGGTGTAAATCCGATCGAAGAGCGCTTGGTCTACAGTCCCATTCATGAACATTCGTGTGATGTGCTCTGTGCGATATTTTCTGAAGCGTCCCTTGGAATCAACATCGTAGAAAAATTCATCCACGGGATCGAAGCAGATGTCGTGAATACGCTGACGGGTCTCGGAGGCCCGCTGTCTCCATGTCTCCGCCTCGGCTGTCTTGTCGAGCGCATCGGCCATTTTCCCCAGGTAGACGCGACCATCGTAAAGCATTGCCGACAGATCAGGCGCAATGATGGGCATGAAATCCAAGTCAGGCATTTCGACGGCATTGGCCTTGGGACAGGTCGGGGGAATGCCGCCATCCTTGACACGAGGACTTTGGTCATGCCCGGTATCATACTCGCAATACATTTCGACCAGACCGGTACCACGCCGGTCGCGATTTTTGGTGAGCCAATCATCGTAACGAACACATGCCTTATAGGCACGGCTTAGAAAGTCCTCCCGCTGGGTGCGTTGCGCAATTTCCCATGCCGTGAAGGCCAGCGAGGAAAGGACATGCACACTCTGGTAAATAATGCCCGTGGGATGTTGTGCCCGGGAGGTATCCAGGACCGCACTGGGAAAAAGGCCGTCTTCCCGTTGGAATTCGAAGAAAATGTCATGACCGGCAATGGCAACTTCCGGGTCAATCGTCGTGTAAAAGACGTTGTCGAGATTGTGTTCCAGATAGATGCCGGGGTAACCATTCCCCGGAGTCAGGACAGGTCGGTCGAATAGTGGAAGTCGACAGACATTTTTGGGAAGTGCGAGCTTGGCTTCTTCGTAACGGGCTCGGATTTGGTCTTTAAGTGATAAAGGCATAGGGAGCTTAGTGCGGGCATATCTGCTGCCCGCACTAGAAAATCAAAACCACTCGGCTAGTTCGTATACGCCTTCGGCTGAATCCATTTGTCCTTGGGAATCCATCCGCTGGCGTACATGTAATTGCTCAGCGCAGCGGTAATCTGCCTCGCTGTGCGTGCGGTGTCCTCGCTGACGCCGTGCCCGATGCCGCCCGCACTGCTGGCCGCCGCTTGGATCACGATCATGAGCGGAGTCGTCGCAATCGCCGATATCGCGCCCGGCTCGGCATTGCTGCCGCCGGTCGTGGAGAATGTCAGGAACGGCTTCTTGTCGTCACCGGACAGGTCATAGACCTGCACGTTCGTGAGCATCTTGGTCCCACCTGCGCCGAAACCGACGATTCCGCGCAGCGCGCGGCTTCCCTGATTGACCAGGACAAACTGGCCCCGAATCAACCATGCATTCTCGTGGGGCTTCGGTTTGTTTTTGTTGAGAGCAACGGCCGGAACGAGCTTATCGGTCAGATCCTCGGTAATTCCCGCCGTCATCATGTTCTGAAGCCCGGTATTAAACGTGGCCAACTCTGCGCCCTCCCGATCGACATTGATCTCCGCTTTGGCCGTGCTGAACGCCTCGACATACACTTTTTGCGGCATCTGCTTTGTCGCCCATTGCGACCCCGGTTGCACGCTGATTGAAGCACAACCCGTCAATATCACAACCAACCCAATCGATGCCAGCATTCCCCTAGAAGTTCTATTCATCCGTTGACTATAGCTGGTTTCTGAATAATCGCTCGAAATAAAAATTATTCGTTCAAAAATGGATAATCGGTGTAGCCGGTCGCACCCTGCGCATAAAACGTCTCCGGGTTGGGATCGTTAAGTGGCGCATCCTTGGCAAAACGGAGCGGCAGATCGGGATTTGCGATAAATTTCTGGCCATAAGCCACGGCATCCGCCTCGCCTTTGGCGAGAAGTTGATTTCCCGATTCCTTTGTCAATTGTTGGTTCGCAATAAACGCGCCACCGAACAATTTCTTCATGGTCTGGCCCCGCCGCGGCTCTTCCTGTGATTCACGAGCGCAGATAAAAGCGATTTTCCGCTTGCCCGCTTCCTTCGCCACGTAACCGAACGTCTCTGCCGGATCGGAATCGCTGATACTATGTGCATCGGATTTCGGTGCCAGATGCAAGCCGACCCGATCCGGACCCCAGACGGAAATCGCCACATCCAATGCCTCCAACATAAATCGCGCCCGGTTCTCAATCGGGCCCCCATAAGCGTCCGTCCGCTTGTTTGAACCATCCTGGAGAAATTGATCGGGCAGATAGCCATTCGCACCATGAAGCTCCACGCCGTCAAATCCCGCCGCCTTCGCATTCTCCGCACCCTTGCGATAGGCCTCGATAATCTCAGGAATTTCCTCCAACTCCAGCGCCCTCGGCGTCACGAACGTCTTCTGCGGTCGCACCAGACTGATATGGCCCTCCGGCGCAATTGCACTCGGTGCCTCCGGTAATTTCCCGTCGAGATACATTGGATCGGAGAGGCGCCCTACGTGCCAGAGTTGCAGCACCATCAAGCCACCCGCGTCATGCACCGCCTTCGTCACCAGCTTCCAGCCCTCGACTTGTTCGTCGGACCAAATCCCCGGCGTATCGGGATAACCGACACCCATCGCGCAGACCGAGGTCGCCTCGGAAATAATCATCCCCGCGCTCGCGCGCTGCCGATAGTATTCCGCCATCAATGCATTCGGCACCCGCCCCTCGCTGCAACGGCAACGGGTCAATGGAGCCATGATGATGCGATTACGCAGGTTCCAGGCTCCGATGCGGATGGGGTCTTGAAGGGTGGGCATGATCGGATACAATCCCCTAACATGCCAAACCGTCAAGTAATGCCACCGCCACTCACCTCGATCGCTTCATTTTTCGCTTGGTCATTGACCGGAAATAGGTTCCGCTTGAGGCGCATGTCGATTTCTCGCCTTATTAGTCATCTCGGCTTTGCCGTTCTTCTTGCCATGATTGCCCCTGCTTCTACGGTTCGCGCCGCAACTCCACCCGTCATCGCCCTCTTCACCGATTACGGTTGGGAAGACCCTTACGTCGCGCAACTCAAGGGCGTCATTCTCACGATCAATCCTGCCGCGCGGATTCTCGACCTCACCCATACCGTCCCCCCCTTCAACGTCTCTGAGGGCGCCTATCTCCTCGAAGAGTCCGCCGAGGAATTCCCCGCCGGAACCATCTTCGTCGCCGTCGTCGATCCCCAGGTCGGCACAGCGCGCGATCCCGTCCTGGTCGAAACGGCCAAGGGAAAATATTTCGTCGGCCCCGATAACGGCCTCTTCACCGAGGTCGTTGATCGCGAGGGCTTCAGCAAGGCATGGAAACTCGACAAGCCTGAATTTTTCCGCCCCGGCTCTGCCTCCGCCACGTTTCATGGGCGTGACATGTTCGCGCCGGTCGCGGCGCATCTGGCCGCCGGCGTCGATCCCGAGAAGATGGGCACGCCCATCAAGAATTTGATGATGCTGCCGATCAAGGACCCGACTTTCTCCAGCGGAACCATTTCCGTGCAAGTCCTCCACATCGACCGCTACGGCAATGTCGTCCTTAATCTCCGCAATGACAGCGAAGTCGCGGCGAAGTTGAAAGATGGCAATCTCGTTAAAATTTCCATCGGCAAGGAAAGTTACTCCGGCCCGCTGGTCAAGACCTACGGCGATGGAGAAAAAGGACGTCTCATTCTCCTCTATGGCGGCAACGGCCTGCTGGAGATCGCCATGAACCAGGGCTCCGCCTCCAAGCAAATGAAAGTCGAACCCGGCGCCATTATTTTCCTCAAGCCATGAACGCCTATTTCTTCAAGCC
>Ga0206926_1026_pt1 | contig 33864 bp, 35 predicted proteins | sample Alteio_BWOrgHeat_59_FD_152955 | JGI IMG/M metagenome (GOLD analysis project Ga0206926, IMG submission 152955) | Enriched cells from forest soil in Barre Woods Harvard Forest LTER site, Petersham, Massachusetts, United States -... | ecosystem: Environmental > Terrestrial > Soil > Temperate forest >... | reverse complement strand
AAACCCGAACATGGCAAACTCTTCCACGCCCGCCTGCGCAGGCCGAGGATTTTCACGAAGCCGGTCGTTTCTATGCCGCCATCAGAATCAGTGGAGTAATTTCTCCGGGGTAGGGCGGGGCGTCCTCGACCCGCCGGACTTCGCGCCTAATTGCGACTCGGATCAAAATACCAATAGTCGCCTATTTTGCGCATCTTGACTGAAGTTTCGCCATCCGCAGTGGCTGTAAAATTATAGGTCGCCAGATCGCCCGTGTCGTTGTAAGTCGGTGTGACCCCTTGGGCAGCTTGAAACACATCATGGGCTTTTTGCTCTAATAGTTTAAAGTTTTGATTTTGCTGCAAAAAGGCCAGGAATTGATCGGCTGAAACATTGGGCGGCAATAGCATATAAGTTTTGATGGCGGTGACATAGTCACCAGAATCCACCAGCCTAAAATACTCCGCCATCGCCGTGGTGGGCGAGAGGCGTGGATCAACCGGTGCTTGTGTGTTAGACACAGAATCCTTTGCCGGAACTGATGCCACCACCGGCGCAGCCACTTGCGCAGACTTACCAGGAGTTTGTTGTGCGACTGAAACAACCGGCTTGGCCGCCACGAGAGTTTGGGTAGCAGTGTCGGGTGGCAATACCTTCGGTACGGGAATAATAGACCACCAGCCCAAACATAAAAACGTGGCCACCACCAAAATTACCATGGCGTGCCGGTCATTCATAAGCAGCGGGAAGCCTCGTCAATTTATTAATTCTTTAAATTCTGTCTAAGCCTTCTTCTTCCGACCTTTAATTCCCTATCGCATCCATCACCCAATTTCCGTTGATTTTGCGCCAGCGCATGCTGCTTTGGCCGTCCACCGGGGCGGAAAAATTGTAAACCGCAATGTCGCCTGTGTCGTTAAACACCGGCGTCACGTTTTGCGCAGCGCGCGTTGTGTCGGTCACCATCTGCACCAGCTGCGGGAAATTGGGGCTTTGTTGCAATGCGGCGATGAATTGCTCCGGCGTCATATTCGGCGGCACCTGCGCGTAAGTTTCCGCCGCCTTCACGTAGTCGCCCGAATCCACCAAGTGCATGAAATCGTTAATCGCGGTGTCAGGCTGCGTGCGGGGATCCACTGGCGTGGGCGCGGCGGCCACCGGTTCCGGCGCGGCTTGCTGTACGGGCGCGGGCGGCACTACTGGCGCCGCGACCTGGACGACCTCAGGTGGGGGAGCCTGCCTGATGACCGGAGCGGGCGCTGGGGCTGCGGTCGGCGCGGGGGTTGCGGCAGCCACGGTCGTGGCTGCCTCCGGCGTCGCCCGAAACAGCCACCAACCGAGACAGATCGCCATTGCTATGGCCAAAGTAACTACTGCACGCGTGAAATTCATAAGGGAACAGACGGTAAATCCGTTGCCTTCTTCTCGCAGGATGTCCTAACACCAGCAAACTAAATTTCCGCCCTTATTTTCCATTGCGCTTGGGCGCCTTGGCCCGAGGACTCTTTCCCTTCGTCCCTTGTTGCAAAAATTCATCCAACCGCCCCAGCGTCTGGTGCCCACCCTCTATGGCGCCATATTCGTTCACGACATGCTCGCGGTCGGCCACCGTCGAGAACACCATGCGGATGGTCACTCGGGTTTTTTTGCCGACTGATTCAAAGGTCCACGTCGACATAAAGTGGGTACCCTTCGCGCCTTTTCTTCCGCCCGCGTGAGAGTAGACGATCCGTTCCGGTTTCACGACTTCTTGGAACACGCTCTTGTTCGGATAATCCGTGCCATCCGGCCCATGCATCACCTGCTTAAATACTCCGCCCACGCGCAAGTCCATTTCGGCAATGGTTGTCGAGAATCCAATCGGCCCCCACCATTGGGCGAGATGTTTGGGGTTCGTCCACGCCTCCCAGACCAGTTCGCGCGGCGCATCGACCACCCGCGACACGATTATCTCGCGGTCGGTTGTATTCGCCACCAGTTGGTCGAGGCGTTCCAGGCTCAGGGTCCAGCCCGCTTTATGTCCCCGCAGGTATCGCTCAGTTCCAGGGGTCGTGCTCAGCAGCTTCGAATGCAGTGTGAGCGTTGTCCGGCCCTCTTTTTCAGCGAAGGTGATGGTGTTGAGAAACTCAAAAAGCAGTTTGCCGTCTTTGTCCAGCGCGCCACTGGTAAAGGCCAGCCGCTCCGGCTCGACGACCTCCGTGTATTCGCCCGCCATTGGGTAAACCGTGCCGTCTGGACCGCGCATATCAATGCGGATGCCTCCTTCTGGTTGCACATCCACTTCGCAGCGTGGGTTGGTAAAGCCCTTCGGCCCCCACCAGATGGCCAGCATCTTGGGATCCGTCCACGCTTTCCACACGAGTTCAAGCGGGGCGTCAAAGACGCGGGTAAGGACGAGGTCTTTTAATTTAGGCGTAGCGGTGGCGGTGCTTTTGGTGCTCATGAGATTTTTGGGCTGAAAGGGTGGGTTTATTTTTTACCGACGACTGCATTCATGTTCGCCAGGCCTTCTTCAAAATTGCCTCCAATCATCTTGTCGCAGTTGATCAACAGGTGCATGGCTTTGCCGATGAAATTATTTTTGCCCGACATGGTCCACGTCACCGCCGTTTGGTTGCCCGCGGGCTTGAAGGTGAATTCGGTGAGATTCGTCGCCGCCATCGGCTTGCTGAATTCCAGTGTGATGCGAATTCGTTCAGCCGCGCGGCTTTCCGTTATCTCCATGCGCCCGGCGCCGACCTTCGCATTGCCCACCCAGGCATATTGTGCGCCCGCGCCCGCCGCCGCGCCGTTGAAGGTTAATTTCGCCGTGGGATCCATTTTCGACCAGGGCGACCATTTTTCCCAATTATGAAAATCATTCACGAGTGCGAACACGGTCGCGGGCGGCGCCGCAATCGTGCCGCTGCGCGTGACGCTGAAATCAGCCGGCCGGGTGGCGACGACTGCAATGAAGATGGCGGCGAGCGCTACGAGGACAATGAGGATGTGGATAAGCATAATAGTTTTTCTCCGAATAGTTGGCGGGTGGGTGATAAATGGGGAGCAAGGAATGGCTTACTTTTGCTTGAGATATTCCTCCAGTTGATCCAGCGTGCCTTTGAAGCCCTGCTGCATGCTCGCAAACGAGCTGAAGAAAGTTTTTCGTTCTTCCGCACTGGCGTTGATGGGCCCGTCGCGCAGGGTGAGGGTGGTGTGCCCGGCCTGCTCGGTGAGCGTCAACGTGTTCAGCACTTCCAGCGGCCAGGTGGCACTGAGCGGGTGGCGGGTGGTGCCGCCTTCCGCGTTGGAAAAGGAATTCACGAACACGATGCGTTCCGGGACTACAATCTCACGATACACAAATTTGCCCCACATCTTGCCTTTCATCGGGTGGCCCGCCGGTGCTTCCATGCAATAGTGGAAAACGCCACCCGGTCGCAGCTCAAGTTTGGCTACCAACATCGTGAAGTCCTTGGGACCCCACCATTGCGCCAGGCGATCCGCCTCGGTCAACGCTTGGAAAACCAGTGCGCGGGGGGCATGATAAACGCGGATGATGCTGAAATCCCGTTCGGTGGGATGGGTTGCGGGGTTATTTTCGATGGCCATGGTGTTTTTCCTGTTTTTGCAATTCCTTCAAATAATCGTCCAGCCGGTCAAAGCGCTGTTCCCAGAACTGCCGGTAGTCTTCGAGCCAGTCCACCGCTTCTTTCATCGGCGTGGCTTCCAGTCGGCACGGTCGCCACTGGGCCTCCTTGCCACGCCGAATCAACCCGCACCGCTCCAGCACCTTCAAGTGCTTGGAGATCGCCGGCAGACTAATGTTGAACGGTCGCGCCAGGTCATTGACCGAGCATTCACCCGTGCCCAACCGTGCCAGAATCGCCCGGCGGGTGGGGTCCGCCAAGGCGGCAAAGGTCATGCTGAGGCAATCGGCACTCATTTGTAATTAACCAATAGGTTAAATACAAAAGCCCGTTTTGTCAAATCACTTTTTGGAAAAATCTTCGTTCTTGCGCGCTTTTTGCTTTTCACCGTGCCTCGCAGCCGTTCGACTGTGACCATGGCCGAAGGTTATCAAGTTATCGCCCGCCGCTGGCGCCCCAAGCAGTTCGACGAAATCGTCGGGCAGGAGCACATCGTCCGCACCCTCAAGAACGCCATCACCCAGAACCGCCTGGCCCACGCCTATTTGTTTGTCGGCCCGCGCGGCACCGGCAAGACGACCACCGCCCGCATCCTCGCGAAGGCCCTCAATTGCGAAGACGGCCCCAAGGTTGTCCCCGACGACAATTCACCCCTGGCCAAAGCCATCATGGCCGGCACTTGCATGGACGTGCAGGAAATCGACGGTGCTTCCAACAACAGCGTGGACAATATCCGCCAGCTCCGCGAGGACTGCCAGTACGCGCCGGCGCAGGGCAAATTCAAAATCTACATCATCGACGAAGTCCATATGCTCTCCGGCGGCGCGTTCAACGCCCTCCTCAAAACCCTCGAGGAACCTCCGCCGCACGTGAAGTTCATCTTTGCCACCACCGAGTCGCAAAAAGTTCCCGCAACCATCGTGTCGCGCTGTCAGCGTTTTGAATTCCGTCCGATCCCCGATGCTCAAATCGCCGACAAACTCGGCAAAATCGCCAAGGCCGAAGGCATCGCCGTCTCCGCCCCCGCGTTGCAATCCATCGCCCGGCTGGCCCAGGGCGGCATGCGCGATGCCCAATCCATCCTCGATCAGCTAATTTCTTTTTGCGGCGCAAAAATTTCCGACGACGACGTGCTCGATGTCTATGGCCTCGCCGCCGCCGAACAAATCCAAGGGCTGGCTCGCGCCCTCGCGGTAGGCGACTACGCTGCCGTGGTCACCACGGTGGAGCAATTTGCGGCTGACGGTCGTGACCTTAACCGCGTGCTCAATGATCTCGAAGCCGCCTTGCGCGAAGCCCTCATCGATGCCGTGCGCGGCTCTGGAGCAACGGAAAAGCTCGGTGTTCCGGCCCGTGCCGACATGCTACTCCGCATTCTTGAAACCTTGCACGCAGGGGAGGAATCCGTGCGCAAGGGCTTGAACGAACGCGTGAATTTTGAAGTCCTCCTCCTGCGCGCCGCCGAACAAGGGCGAACGCGAGCCATCGATTCCCTCCTGCAAGACCTGACGGAACTCTCCGCCGGCCTCCCCCCGGAGCCGGGCAAAAAAAAAATAAGCCCGACTCGCGCGGCTGAGCCTACGCCCACGCCGCAGCGGGCCAACGGGCATAAGGCCGTGGAGGAAGCCCCGCCGCCGCGCCCGGCCGCCGCCCGCGAAACTTCACCACCGTCTGCACCCACGCCCCAAAGTAGCGCCGCCGTTTCTGCTTCCTCGCCCGAAGCCCAGGCCGCTTACCAGCGGTTGCCAGCCTCACTCCGGCAAATTCTTGATCATGACCTGCACGCCACGCTGCGTGGTCTGCGGCGCATTCCGGTTGAGCGGTCGAATTAGTTTAACCGGCGCCATTGGGTTGTTTGGCCGCCAACCCGAGCAAAACCATGAAGAGCAGATAGATGATGGCCAACACGACGATGGCCAGCACCACCATGGCGGCCATCCAGAGGCGGTTGGTCGTTTTGCTGGTATCCTTGGGATCAAGTTTGGGCATTTTCGGCAGATATTCGCTGCGCGGTAGAATAGGCTCGGCGGGGGTGACTTCCGGCAGAGTCGAGTCGTCATCGGGATTTTCGCCCATGCTTTCCGCGATGAGGCGACTGGCAAAAAAGATGGTGGCGCCGCCACGCATGATCGTGGCCGCCAGCTCCGGTGGCGGGGTGATGGAGTTGAGCTTGCGGCTGTAGCCCCGGTCAAAATGTTTATCCCGTTCCCAGCCGGCCATCATCTGCGGGTTTCGCTTCGCGATTTCAATTGCTTCCGCCAGCCCCGGCACATGCGGATTCGTGTCGTCATCCGGCGGGCAGACGTACAAGGCAAATTTGGCTTCTTTGACAGTCATGGTTACAATTGGCAAAATAAGTTTTCTACGGCGAATCGGCGGTGATTTGCTGCAGTCTGGTTTTGCCTAGCGCGACGCGGTTCAATACCTCGCTCACCGGCAGGTCGATTACTTCAGCGATTTCCCGCAACGATAATTCCCGCAAATAATAAAGAGCCAGTGGGGTGCGTAGTTTTTCTTCAATTTTCTCCAGCGCGCGCGCGGCACTTGCTCCATCCAGCGTGGATAGCTGCATGGCGGCCGCCGGAGCTTTTTTGGCCGGCGTCCCTAGCGGATCCAGGCGCGGGGCGGCGCGTTGCCGCAAATATTCGTGGTAGAGCGTGGTAAACAGCCAGGGTTTGAGCTTGGCCGAGTTGCTGATGGCCGCCGCCCCTTTGTTGGCGTAGATGAAAAACGTGTGCTGCGTCAAATCGCAGGCAATGTGCTCGTCATTCGTCAGGCTGTAGGCAAACCGGTACAGGCTGGCGTGATAAGTTTCCACCAGATTTTTAAAGTTAAGCGACTGGCTGCGGGACATGAGGGCGGTGGGTCGAGCCCGCGCCGACCGATGAGTAGGAAAAACGCGGTTGCGCGGGGCGTTCTAGCGGTACGACGCCCTCTCGCTCATGGCAATCTATTTGTGCGATGCGCTGGTCGGTCGCTCGGCCACCCCGCGGTTTTGATTCGTCCTCGCGCTCATTTGGTGGCACGCTGAACCAAATGGTTGTTCCCCTTCACTGGCATAATGAACCCCTCCTGCTCATCAGTCTCCTGATGGCCGGTTGGGTCTATGCGCTGGGCACAGGACCCTTGCGGGCGCGGCTGGCCCCGCCCGGCACGCACTATCCGTCTGGTCGCGCCTTTGCCTTCTACGCGGGACTTATCATCACCTACCTCGCCGTCGGCTCACCCCTCGACCAGTTCGGGGAGGATTATCTTTTCAGCGTCCACATGGTGCAGCACCTCATCCTCGTCTATGTGAGCCCGCCATTATTGCTGTGGGGTCTGCCATGGTGGCTGGTGGACGCCGCCCTCGCGCGCCCATGGGTAAAAGCGCTGGCCCGGCCCTTTTTTAATCCAGCGGTGTGTTGCATGTCCTTTATTCTCGTTTTTGCGCTCTGGCATTTGCCCGAGCTTTACGAATCCGCGCTCCGCAGCCGCCCCATCCATATCCTCGAACACGCGACCATTTTCTTCACCGCCCTGCAAATGTGGTGGGTATTCATGGGCCCGTCGAAAGTGTTTCCGCCGTGCAATTATCCGGTCCGCATTCTTTGCGCCTTTTTGCTCACGCTCGCGCACATGCCCATTCTGGGCCTGCTGACTTTTTCGGACGACCCGCTCTACCGCACTTATGAACTGGCGCCTCGCATCATCCCCGGCCTCGACGCCAAACAGGACCAAGTTCTCGGTGGCTCTGTGATGGAACTCGTCGCGGCCGGCGTCTCCGTCGGCCTCCTCGGTTGGAGCATGTGGGGCTGGATGGTTGACGACGATCGCCGGCAGAGTCGGCCCAAGCCAGTGAAAGCAAACACCGACTAGCTAATCTGGAGCGCAGGGGGTTTTTCAATCGTTACCGAAACGTTTCCCGCGCGCCCTTGACTATATACTTATACAAGTATATAGATGCGACGATGGATTTAGTCCGCATCTACCAATGCCTTTGCGACCGCACGCGGCTGCGGATGCTCAATCTATTGCGAGAGGGACCGCTGTGTGTGTGCCACTTGCAAAAAATTCTGCGCGAGCCACAGGTCAAGGTATCCAAGCATCTCCGCTATCTCAAGGCGCACCACCTGGTCGAGGTCAGCAAAGCGGGTAACTGGCGAGTCTACAGTCTGCCCACGCGACCATCGCGCCAATTGGCGTCCAATCTTAATTGCCTGCAAGATTGCGTCACGGAGGATCCAGTGTTTCGCCGCGACATCGTCAAACTCACCAAGCTGCGTAAACAACTCAAATTTATCGGGGCAGATTGTCCTGCCGGCGTTACGCAAAAGAAACCCCGTCTGGCCTGTGCCTGCTAATTTTCCCATGAACACCACCGCTCCCAAAAAAGTCCTCGTTTTGTGCACGGGCAATTCCGCCCGCAGTGTCATTGCCGAATACCTCCTGCGTTCCAAGGGCCGCGGACGGTTTGAGGTTTTCAGCGCCGGCTCCCATCCCACGGGCCGTGTCAATCCGTTCGCGGTGTGGGTACTGAAAAAACATTACCTCATCGATGCTTCCGCCGCCCGCAGCAAGTCATGGAATGAATTCCGCGCCGTGAAATTTGATTTTGTCATCACCGTGTGTGACAATGCCCGCGAGTCATGCCCCATTTGGCCCGGCCAGCCCGTCATTGCCCACTGGGGCTCGCCCGACCCGGCGGCCGTCGAAGGCACGGACGAGGATAAGCAGCGGGCATTTGTGAATGTCGCTTCACAAATAAATCGTCGCATCGATTTATTCCTCGCCCTGCCGGAGGAAAAACTGACTTCGCTGCAGCTTAACCAAATTGGCCAGCAGTTTGCCGTGCCGGGCGAAAGTCGTCTCGCGCGCTAAAGATGAACACCTCAAAATTCTTTTTGCCTGGTTGGGTAATCGGTGAGTTTGTCGGCACGTTTCTCCTCGTATTCTTTGGCTGCGGCTGTGTGGCTGCCGCCACCTTGCTGGGTGCTCAAGTAGGGGTTTTCCAAGTGGCCATCGTCTGGGGACTCGGTATTGCGCTGGCCATTCATCTGACTGGCAGCCTGAGCGGCGCGCATCTCAATCCTGCGGTGACCATGGCCTTGGCGGCGTGGGGCGGTTTTCCCTGGCGGCGTTGTCCCGGTTATATTGCTGCGCAATTATTGGGCGCCTTCACGGCCAGCGCGGTGCTTTACATTATCTACGCCGGCTCGCTAACCGCTTTTGAATCGGCACACGGCATTATCCGCGGTACCTCAGGCAGCGAAGCGTCGGCGATGATTTTTGGCGAATATTTTCCCAATCCTGGCGGACGACCTTTGCCGACGATCGGCCCGGCGATTATCACCCAGCCAGCTGCATTCTTCGCCGAAGTCGTCGGCACTGCGGTGCTGGTGTTTGCGATTTTGGGCGTAACCGATGAACGCAATAAAATGAAAGCGGGGGGACTGGCTCCCTTGGTCATCGGACTGACCATCACGCTGTTGATTTCACTCTTGGGGCCGCTCACGATGGCTTGCTTTAATCCGGCGCGGGATTTTGCCCCGAGATTATTCAGTGCCTTAGCCGGATGGGGTTCGGTGCCATTTACCGCCAACGGGTTGGGCTGGTTAACAGTCTACATCATTGCGCCGTTAGTTGGTGGCCAACTCGGCGGATGGCTCTACGTGCAGTTTTTAAAACCCGCCTATGCCAGGGCGACCGGGTAACTTCCGTCATTTAGCCTGCACGGTGTTATTAGCCGTGGTATCGGTCGGCGGCGGGGGTGGGGCGGGCATGACCGGGATTGTGTCATCACTATTTACGATAAAACGAAAACCAGTATAGGGGTTGTGACTGTCGATGGCCAAGGTCGCCATGGGGGCGGCCCGCAGAGCTTCCGCCCCGGTTTGCACATTACCACCGATGATTGGAGCCACGCTTGTGTCCATGCTCTCCGGTTGGTCCAGCCATTCGGCCACATTGCCCAGCAGGTCAAAAAAGCCGTTGGCGTTCGCGCTTTTGGTGGCGACCGCTTGCGTGCTACCACCCGAATTATCCTGGTTCCAGGTCGTGGCGGCGACATCAAGCGAATCAGTCGGGCCCAGCGCGGCGCGGAACTCATCCACCGTCGGGAGCCGCACGGGTCGCGCCAGAATCCAGGACAGCCGTTGACAGAATTCTTTGGCCTCCAGCCAATTGACCGAATCGACCGGGAGGGTGGGCCCGGGATTGCGGCTCGGATTGCCACCCTCCACAAGTTTGTACAGTGATTGGGGTACTTCCTCCTTGGCTAGCAGCCAGCGTTGCTGCCCCGGCACGGTCAAAAGCATGGAATAAGCCTGGTCTTGAATGACGCCCAGATCGGCTTGCCGGTAGTTCAGGTAATCAATGCGCTTTTGCAATTCATCACCGATGAGGGTGCTGCGTGGGTAAGTCTCGTGAAAATGCGCGACTTTTTGCTGGAGTACAGGGATGGTGTCTTGCGCCGGTTTAATTCGCCGGTGGCGCAGATCGTCAAACTCGCTGGCGGCCTGGGCCAGGATTTCAGTGGCCAGCGGATGGCTCATGGCGGTCTGGCGCTCCACTTCGATGGCGACCACTTGGGCCGGGTCGGCGAAGCGCGAATCGGGAAAATTATTAATCAATTCGCTTTGTTGCAGTTCCGCTTGCTGATAAAATTTGGCGGCCGTCAGGGCATCGCCGGTGGTGTCGCTGGCCCGGGCCTGGGTGAGCAATTTTTGAATGACCTGATATTGCGGCAGCGAGCGCAGCGCCGCCACTTCACGCGACAGGCTTTCGAGTCGCCCGCTGTTAGTGAAACTCATCTCGGAAAACTTCTGGTTGAGCTTGGCCTGTAAATCGCGGGCGCGCGTAAAGTTCTCCATCGCAGCCGGCCAGTCTTTCCGTTCGACCGCGGCTTTGGCGGCGGTTTCTGCATTATTGCTGTCCTGAAACATGGGCAACGCGGTCAGGTATTCCACCTTGTGGTGCAAGGCCACGGCCCGTTGCTGCGAAGTTTGATAGAGGCTCCCTTTGACATCGTCGTGCATGATTTTGTCTTCGAGGGTGGCCGCCTGGTCGTAAAGTTTTTTGGCCCCTTCATAATCATTGCTGCTTTCGAGCGTCTGCGCCTGGCTCTCCAAAGCCAGGCTTTGAGTGCGTAGCGGCTTGGCCTCGTAGGTTTGCAGGCTGGCGGTCATTTCGTCGATGCGGCTGTTGCCGTCGGCCAGATTGTGATTATGGGTTCGGTAAAGGTATTCCCGCTGCAGACTGATCGCCTGTTTGAGATTTAATAAGTCATCGCTCGTAATGTCGCGCATCTGCTCAGCTTGCTTGAATTGCTTTTCCAGCAGCCTGCTTTGATCCAACAGGGCGGAGTCTTGGGGGGGGATGTCGCCCGTCGGCGCCAGGCCGGGATCATCCCATTTTATTTTCTTGGGTTGGAGCAGGGTCAACGACCAGCCAATGGCCATAATTGCCGCCATCCCCAGCGTAACCGCCACCACTTTTAATATTTTTGACCAGGGCCCTGGTTCACCCCGGTGGTAATAAGGGTCTTTTTGACGGCGGGGCATGATGGTGGTGGAAGGATTGCGGAGCGCCAGCTTACAGTTGGCTTCAAACGATGTACCTCATCGTTAGACCTGTTGCGCCGGGCAAAGTTCATTAAATACCGGCACCCACCCCGGGAGTCAAATAGAAGGTAGGTCAGTGGATGGGTTTCTAGGCCGGTTCCACTTCAGGGCGGGCCAGATTTCCCATGTGGTCCTGGTAAAATTTACGCAACAACGTGAGGGTGTTTTTCGGGTCGCTTTGCTGCATGACGCGGGCGACCAGGGCCTGCGCTTCGTCCAGCCGGATATTACGAAGCAGGTATTTTACATCCGGCAGTCCGGCGGGTGAGACGCTCAGGTCGTCGGCCCCCAAGCCCAGGAAAAAGGGGGTAAACAAGGGGTCGCCACCCATTTCTCCGCAGATACTGGTCGAAATCTTGTGCTGGCGGGCCGTGGTGATGATATGCTGGATGGCCCGTAATACCGCCGGATGCGCGGGCTCATACAGGTGAGCGACCCGATCATTGACCCGGTCGACGGCCAGCAGATACTGGATGAGGTCATTGGTGCCGATGCTGAAAAACGAGCAGTGCGGCGCCAGTTGGTCTGCCGTCCAGGCGGCGCTGGGAATTTCAATCATGCTGCCCACGCAAATATTTTTGTCGAAATTCACTTTGCGTAAGCGCAATTCATCCTTCGCCTGCTCCAGCATCAAGTTGGCCTGGATGAGTTCCTGCAGCCCGCTTATCATCGGATACATGATCTTCACATTGCCAAACGCGCTGGCGCGCAGAATGGCGCGCAGTTGGTCCCGAAACATATCGGGATGATCCAGACAATAGCGGATGGCGCGGAAACCCATGAATGGATTGTCTTCTTGATGGGCGATATGCGAAGTGCTCGTGTGCTTGTCGCCACCCAGGTCGAGCGTGCGGATGACGACGGGTCGTGGCTTGAGTGCGGAGACCACGGCCAGATACGCTTGGAATTGCTCTTCTTCATCGGGGAAGCGGTCACGCCGGAGGAACAATCCTTCCGTGCGGTAGAGCCCGACGCCTTCCGCGCCAAATTTTTTGACTTCTTCAAGGTCTTCCGGCCCGGCGATATTGGCCAGCAAACCCAGGCGGGCACCGTCTCGTGATTCGCAGGGCTGGCTGATTACGCCTTCGATGACCGTGCGGATGTCGCGCTGCTGTTTCTCAATGCGCCCGTAGCGAAACAGTGTTTGGCTGCTGGGATTGATGATGAGCAGACCTTCGTAGCCATCGACTAATACCTTGTCGCCATTTTCAATCCGTTTGGTGGCATCGTGCAAGCCCACCACCGCCGGCACCTGCAACGAGCGCGCCATGATGACGGCGTGGCTGGTGCGGCTGCCCGTATCCGTCGCCAGCGCCAGCACGCTATGCCGGTCCATGCTGGCGGTTTCGGAAGGTGACAAATCCCGCGCGATAATGATGCGCTGCCCGCCGAGGCGCGAAAGTGAAGCCGCCGAGTGCCCGAGCAGTTGGTGCAACACGCGCCGGGCCACATCGCGAATATCTGCCGCCCGTTCGCGCAGGTACTCGTCCTCCATTTTGCCGAAAGCGTCAATGTAGCGTTGGGCGACCGTTTGAAAGCAATAGTCCACATTGTAGCCGCGATGGGTCAATTCGTGGATGGTTTCCTCAATCAGCGCATTATCTTCGAGCACCAGCAAATGAGCATCGAGGATACGGGCTTCATTTTCGCCCAGGCTGCTTGCCACTTCGGCGCGTAGTTTGGAAATTTGTGCGCGGGTCGCCGTCAAAGCCTGTTCAAAGCGCCGGATTTCTGCCGGCCGGCGGGACTCTTCCACTTCGTAAACCGGCACCTCCAGCTCCTTTTGCAAAAAAACAAATGCCTCGCCATGGGCCACGCCCGGGGAAGCGGGCACGCCTTGGACGATGATTTCTTCTTTGGAGGTCTTTTCGGGCATGAGCGGCCGGGGGGTTCGGCCAGCCCTTCAGCCAACCGCGAATTCAGGTTTGGCGCAAGCCAGAACATGCGGGAATTCGCTGATTACCCTGAATTTACATAATTGTGACGAAGCTAATCGGGGGTCGATTTTTATGGCCAGAGGCGGGGATTGACGCCGAGCCGTTTCCCGGCATTAATCCTTCCCTGCATGAAGCCTGCTTCCGCCCGCGCCAAACCCAAGCCGAAATTCCGCCGCATCGTCCTGAAACTCAGTGGCGAGGCCTTGAAGAATTCGGCCAGTGGTGATCCCATCGATAGCGGCATTCTCGCGCGTATTTGCCAGCAGCTTAAGGAAGTCCATGACCTCGGAGTGGAAGTGGGTGTCGTGGTCGGTGGCGGCAATATTTTCCGCGGACTCAAGGGCCAGCGTAAGAATGGCACGGACCGCGCCACCGGCGATTACATGGGCATGCTGGCCACGGTCATCAATGGGCTCGCGCTCATGGATGGACTGGAAAAGCTCGGCGTCGAAGTCCGTGTGATGACGGCTATTCCCATGGACAAGGTCGCGGAGCCTTACATTTTGCGTCGCGCTTTGCGCCACTTGGAACGCGGTCGCATTGTCATCTTTGTCGCCGGCACCGGTAATCCCTATTTTTCAACCGACACCACTGCCGCGCTGCGGGCCTCCGAACTCGGCGCGCAGATTTTGATGAAGGCCACGCAGGTGGACGGCGTTTACGACAAGGATCCCAAGAAATTCCCCGAAGCCAAAAAATACGCCACGCTCTCTTACCTCGACGCCCTGCGCCAGCGTTTGGACGTGATGGACTCCGCCGCCTTTTCCCTCTGCCTCGACAACAACGTGCCCATTCTCGTCTTTAACCTGGGTGACCCCGAAGGCATCCGCAAGGCCGTCCTCGGCCAAAGCACGGGCACCCTCGTACAATAATTTTTATGGACCCCAAAAAAATCCTCGCTGACTCCCGCACTGCCATGAGCAAGGCAGTCGAACACACCCTGCATGAGTTCTCCACACTCCACACCGGCAAGGCGTCGCCGAGCATGGTCGAATCCGTTCATGTGGAAGCCTATGGCAGCACCGTGCGCCTGAAGGAAGTCGCCGCCATCACCACGCCTGATGCCCGCACCATCACCATCCAGCCGTGGGACAAGGGCCTCCTCCGCGATGTCGAAAAAGCCATCCAGACCGCCAAGCTGGGTTTCAACCCCACCGTGCAAGGCGACCTCATCCGCTGTCCCGTGCCCGAACTTTCCCGTGAACGCCGCCAGGACCTCGTCAAAGTCGCCCACACCCAGGCCGAGGAAGGCCGCGTGCGCGTGCGCACCATCCGCCGCGAAGCCAATGACGCGCTCAAGAAAGCCAAATCCGCCGGCCACGTTTCCGAAGACGATCTGAAACGTGCCGAAAAGGATGTCCAGACCGAGCACGACAAATTCATCGCCGACCTCAACAAACACCTCGCGGCGAAAGAGGCGGATTTGCTGAAAGTTTAGTAATGGAGCAATTAAAGACGCGCGTCCGCCGCGTGGTGCTCAAACTCGGCACCGGTATCCTCACGTCCGGGGTGGGGCAGTTGGACACAGCGAAAATCAACGCCATCGGGCGCGAGGTTGCCGCCATGCGCAAGGCAGGTTTGCAAGTGCTAGTCGTTAGCTCTGGGGCTGTCGGCTTGGGCATGGGCAAACTCGGCCTGACGAAGCGTCCGGGTAAATTGACTTCCGTGCAAAAATGCGCGGCCGTTGGCCAAAGCATACTCATCGACACCTGGCAGCGTGCTTTCAATCCTTTCGGCCTCACGGTTGCGCAACTGCTCTACACGCGCGATAACTTTGGTCCGCGTGGCCGCCACCTCGAGGTCAAGGCGTTGCTCGAAGAAATTGTCGAAGACGGCCTCATCCCCATTATCAACGAGAACGACTCCGTCAGTACCGAGGAATTAAAATTCGGCGACAACGACACGCTTTCCGCCATGGTGGCGAGCCTCGCCGATGCCGATTTGCTGATTCTGCTTTCCACCGCGACGGGTCTGGTCGATCGCAAAGGCACGGGCCAAATCATTCCCGTCGTTGAAAAAATCACGCCGCAAATTGAAGCCATGGCCGGTGGCACTGAAAGCGCGACCGCCGTCGGCGGTATGATCAGCAAACTCGCTGCGGTGAAAATCGCCGCGCGCTCCGGCTGTGGCGTCATCATTGCCAGTGGCGCCGACCCAACTATTTTACAACGCCTGCTTACTGGCGAGGGCGCTTGTACCTTTTTCGTTCCCGAAAAAATCCCGCTCGACGCCCGCCGCCGCTGGCTCGCGTGGTTCCAGCAGCCCGCCGGTACCGTCCGCGTGGATGCCGGGGCCGAGCGCGCGTTGCGCGAAAAAGGCGGCAGCCTGCTCGCCAAAGGCGTGACCGGCGTGGAAGGCGCCTTTGCCGTCGGCGCAGTTGTGGCCATCGTGGGTCCCGAAGGAAAATCCATCGCCCGCGGCATCGCGCAATTCACTGCCGACGAAGCCCGCGTCATCGCCGGTAAGGCCAGTTCCGAAATTTCCCAAAAATTCCCCGGCCGTAAACACCTCGAACTTGTCCACCGCGATTCGCTGGTGGTGTTGTGATAAAATAATTTCTTAAGATGAAACGCAAACTACGTTTTGGCATGATTGGTGGCGGGCGTGGCGCTTTTATCGGCGCGGTGCATCGGCTCGTGGCCATCATGGATGGCAAGGCCGAGCTGGTCGCCGGTTGTTTTTCGGCCGATCCTGAAAACTCGAAGCTCACTGGCCAGGACTTGCTCCTCGATCCCTCACGCGTCTATAGTACTTACACTGAGATGGTGAAGGCCGAGTCCAAAGTACCGGCGGTTCATCGCTTGGACTTTGTCGTCATCGTCACTCCCAACCACGAGCACTTTCCGCCGGCCAAATTATTTCTCGAGGCCGGATTCAACGTCGTCTGCGACAAGCCTGCCACCCTCAATCTCGCGGAGGCTAAAAAATTGCGCGACATCGTGCGCAAAACCAAAAAAGTTTTCGTCCTCACCCACAACTACACCGGCAACGTAATGGTCAAGCAGGCCCGCGAATTGGTGCAGAGCGGTCACCTCGGCAAGATTCGCAAAGTCGTCGTCGAATACCCGCAGGGTTGGCTCTGGCAACGCCTCGAAACCACCGGCCACAAGCAGGCGAGCTGGCGTTCCGACCCCAAGAAAACCGGCGCGTCTTGCATCTTGGGCGACATCGGTACCCATGCAGAAAACCTCACCCGCTACATCACCGGTCTGCGCATCGAATCGCTTTGCGCCGACCTGACCACTTTTGTGCCGGGACGGGTATTGGAAGACGATGCGAATATTCTGGTCCGCTACTCGGGCGGCGCGAAGGGCGTGCTGCATTGCTCGCAAATTTCCATCGGCGAGGAAAATAATCTAAACATCCGCGTCTATGGAGACGAAGCTTCGCTCGAATGGCATCAGGAGCATCCGAACGAACTGATTGTCAAATATCCCGATAAGCCCAAGGAAATCTGGCGGCGCGGCAATAGTTATCTGGGCGCCACTGCGAAAAAATTCACGCGCATTCCCTCCGGTCACCCCGAGGGTTATCTCGAAGCCTTTGCCAATGTGTACCTCGAGGCTTTTCGTGCCATTGAAGCCGAAATCGAAGGCCGCCCGCAGCCCAAGGATTTGGATTTTCCGACCATCGAAGACGGTGTCATCGGCATGACGTTTATTGAAATGGCCGTCAAAAGCGGTAAAGCTGGCGCGAAGTGGGTGAAGTTTCCCTACACCAAGTAATCACGCCCGTTTCGCAAAATCTTTTTCCATCACCAGCAGCAGCCAGGCGTTCCAGCAGGCACTGGCGATCAGCGTGATAATAATAAACGCGTCAAGATAGGGCGCGATGGCATTCCCGTAATAGATCAGAAAACTGTTGGTCACCAATCCGGTCAGACAAAAAACGTGGAAGCCATATTCCTGCCAGGTTTGCCACGTTAGTAATCGGCGTGAAACGTCGTGGGTGGTGTCGCGGGCATGACGAATCAGGCGTTGAATCCTGACCATACTGAGCCCCACTAACTCAATGGCCAGCGCGTGATTGCCCTGGTCGGGAATCAAAAAAATCATGCAAATAAAAAGCACGTAGAGAAAATCAGCAAAGCAGCGCTGGGCTAGCCGGAGCATGAGCTTATTTTCCGGCGACGTCAGTTTGTCCCGGTTCAAGGACAGCGAAACAAACAATAACCCGGCCAGTGTAGCCACGGCCGCTCCGGTGGTGGCGAAAAACGGCTCCCAAGCATGGGTATTGATGGTCATGAGCGCGCGCATCATTCGTGGGGACGGCCTCCGCGACAAGGCGAAAAATTATAATCCCTCATTCTCCGCTTTGCTCCGACTCATGCCACTGGTGCAACAGCGCCCAGCTGAGCCAGCGCACCGCGCCCACAAAGACAAACCCCAGCAGGCAGGCCACGAGCGCAATCGCAAACACTTCGGGCATTTTGCCGGGGTCACTGCGGTAAATGAGCAGCAGATAACCGAGGCTGTCCGGCGTCGTGCCCGCCAGAAATTCGCCGGAAATTGCGCCAATCGGCGCCAGTGTTGCGGCGATTTTAACCCCCGACAAAAAGTAGGGCAGGGCATAGGGCAGCCGCAGCCGGAAAATCTCCTGCGCTTTGGTGGCCTCCAATATAGTAAACAATTCCAGCAACCCGCGGTCGGTGGAAATTAGTCCCATAGTTGTACTCGCAACAACCGGGAAGAACGAAATCATGAACGCAATGGCCGTGATGCTCCGCAGCCCGGCATGGAACCAGATGACAAAAATCGGCACCAGCACGACCACGGGAATCATCTGCACGACCAGCACCCAGGGGTAGAGTGCCGCCTTCAGCCAGCGCGAGCTCGCCAGCAGGAGCGCGACCAGTGCGCCGCCCACCACTGCCGTTGCAAATCCGACTAACGCCGAGCCACCGGTATGCAATGCAGCTGGAAACAATGACGCCCGTTCCCGCCATACGGCGGCGAGAACTTCATGTGGCATCGGCAGTAGAAACGTGGGAATCTTAAAGATCGCAATGACCGCATACCACAGCGCCAACAACCCCGCTCCCGCAATCAGCGGCGGCCACCACCAGGATGAATTGGTCCGGGTCGCGTTCATGCGGCCCCCTGGGTTTGGCGTAACATCGCCGTGGCGCGCGTGACGAGCCGTTGGTAGTCCACTGACTCGCGCCATTCGGCCGTGCGGGGATAGGGAGCCTGCACCGCTATTTCGCCGGCAATGCGACCCGGATTCGCCGCGAGCACGAACACCCGATTGCTTAAGAACACCGCTTCGCTGACTGAATGCGTCACAAAAAACGCGGTAAACGGCGTCTGTTCCCGCAAGCGCAGCAAATCCTCATTGAGTCGATTGCGCGTCATCTCATCGAGTGCGGCGAAAGGCTCATCGAGCAGCAGCAAGCCCGGCTGGCGCATCAACGCGCGGGCCAGCGACACCCGCATCTTCATCCCGCCGGAAAGCTGCCGGGGATATTGCTCCGCTGCGTGTTCGAGCCCCACCAGCTTAAGTAGTTCTTGCCCTCGGCTGCTTTGATTTTCCTGAAGTTTAGGACCTAAATGATCGGGCAACTCGACATTGCGTCGGGTGGTCAGCCAGGGGAGCAGTGTGGGTTCTTGAAAAATAAAGGCCAGTCGTTCGCGCGCTTCTGCGGGCAGAATGCCGTCGAGCGTGACAGCCCCCGCACTCGGCGGGGTCAGCCCGGCCAGGAGGCGCAGCAGCGTGGTTTTGCCGCAACCGCTCGGGCCAATCAGCGCCACAAAGTCGCCCGGCTGCGCCGTCAGGGTGATGTTGGCGAGCACATCCGGCCCTTCGGGAAAACGCTTCCCAAGCGACTCGATGGCGACGCTGGCAGCACGCAGGGCGGTCATGCCTGAGTGTCAGCCTTCGAGTTTCCGGTTTCGAGTTTAAAAATCAACGGGATGCGCTTGCCAGCAGTCCATTCGCCCGCGAAACTCTCCGGATGAAAATTGCCGTCCTTGACGCGGCCACCCTCGATTTTCCTGACGAGGCCTGGGCCGCCTTCCGCACCGTGGGCGAGGTCGTGCTGCATCCGCTTACGCCGTCTGACCCGGCGGCCATCCGTGCCCACTGCGCGGGCGCGCAAATCGTGCTGACGAACAAAGTGCCGCTCGATGCCGCCACCATTGCCGCGCTGCCTGACTTGCGGCTGATTGGCGTGCTCGCCACCGGTTATAATATTATCGACGCCAAGGCGGCACGGGCGCGTGGCGTTCCAGTCTGCAATGCGCCTGCCTACAGTACCACCGCCGTCGCGCAACACGTGGTCGCCATGATTTTGGAATGGACCAACCACGTTGCGCTGCATGACGAATCTGTGCACGCGGGCGATTGGGTGCGCAGTCCGCGTTTTTCCTATTGGAAAACTCCTTTGCGTGAATTGACGGGCCGCACGGTTGGCCTCATCGGTTTCGGTTCCATTGGCGCGCGCGTTGGCAACGTTGTCCATGCGCTGGGAGCCAATGTGCTCGCCCATTCCCGTCGTCGACAGGGCGCGCCGGACTGGCAGCCGTTTGCGTGGGCGGAGGTTGAGGAAATTTTTGAGCGCGCGGACATTGTTTCACTCCATTGCCCGCAGACGCCGGAGAACACGCGTTTTGTAAATGCGGCTCTGCTGGCGCGCATGAAGCCTGACGCATTATTCGTCAACACCGCCCGCGGCGGTTTGGTGGATGAGGCCGCCCTTGCGGCGGCGCTGCGGGCCGGTCGCCCCGGCGCGGCGGCGTTGGACGTCGTCAGCCAGGAGCCCATGCGGGCGGATTGCCCGCTGCTTGGCGTGCCCAATTGCCTGATTACGCCGCATCTTGCCTGGGCCAGCGAGGAAGCCCGCCGCCGTTTGCTGGAAATGGTGCTGGCCAATATAAAGGCGTTTCTCGACGGCCATCCGCTCAATGTGGTAAATTGAATTTTGTTTATGGACTACGAAAAAGTTATGGCCGATTTAGGTTTCACGCTGCCGCCCGCCCCCGCGCCCGCCGGTAATTATCTGCCTGCGGTGCGCAGTGGCAATCTGGTGTTTCTCGCCGGCACACTGCCGATGCGCGACGGCGCCATCACCCATGCCGGGCAAGTTGGCAAAGATCTGGACGTTGCCGCTGGTTACGCTGCGGCGCAGGTCTGCGCGCTCAACACCATTGCGGCGCTGAAGGCCGCTGCGGGGTCGCTCGACAAGCTCGAGCGGTTCGTGCTCGTCAATGGCTTCGTCAACGGCGTGGCGGGTTTTGCGGATAGTCCGGCGGTCATCAATGGGGCCTCGGATTTATTGGTGAAGATTTTCGGCGAACGGGGCAAACACGCCCGCGCAGCGGTCGCCGTGGCGGGCCTGCCCAAAAACGCAGCGGTGGAGATTCAGTGCGTCGCGGAACTGCGCAGTTAAAGTGCACTCATGGCGTTGCCGTTGAAACTGCAGTTGGGGGAGGGCTATCGCGAGGTTGCGCCACGCGTTTGTGGCCGACGGCTGTTGTGGGAGGAAAACGGCGAATTTCGCTTTGCCGAAACTGATTTTTCCGCGCCGCGCACCTTCGGCCATCTTGGTGGAGTAGACTGTCCAATCGCCGTGGATGCCGCGCGCGGGGTGGCCTGGGCCTATTGTTGCCAGTACCGGCTGGGCGTGCGCGACTACAGTGAAATTCGCGAATTCGACCTCGCCACCGGGCGGAGTCGCCGGATTTTGCGGCTTGGCTTGCGCCAATGGGCGCTCTGGCTGTTATCCCACTGGCCGGGGACGGATACCCTGCTCGCACTAATCGCCACCGACACGCGCACCGACGCGATTTTTATCCGTCATCATCTCGCAGTTATCGAAACCAAAACCGGACAGCTGCATTTGATTGCTTTGCCCCGCGATGCCTTTGCGCCACTGGCGTGGTGTCCGCGCCGCAAATGGATTGTCTTCCACGGCGCGGAAGGCACGCACCTCGTATCTTTTACCGGCCGCAATTTGTTGACCCTGCCGCCGGGCGGGCCGCTGGGTCGGGGCGGCGATATTCATCCCGAAAAACCACTCGCGCTCATTGGTGGCGATGGCCTCTGGCTCTGGAATCTGGAGAGTGGAGCGATTCGCTGTCTCCGCGAACGCGGCCAGTACCCGCGGTGGATGCCCGACGGGAAGAGTTGCTGGTTTTCCGAAAGCAGTTCGGATTTATTTCAGATGGATTGCGACACGGGAGCGGAACAACGCCTCCTGCGTGTGGCCGGCAATTCGCATACGGAAATCAATTACGCGCGCCCCATCACCGCCGATGCCGAGGGCCGCCTGCTCGCACTGCCGCTGACCCGCATGCTAAAGATGGACCCCCTGGCTGCTGCCAATTCCGCCACGCTCTCGCGCATTCACAAACTTTGCGTGGTCGACACCATCACCTGCGAAGCCTGGCTGGCCGAAGGCTATGGCCGGCACATGGCGTGGGCGTAACCGCACGCCAGCAATTTTTTTATATTTTTTTTGGCACGACCAGGTTTGACTGACCCGGACTCGTCTGGCCGGGAGACCATGGGCTAATTGACCCAAAACCGATTAAAGTGCTGCAAAGAACAGGTTGCCCTCCTTCGCCGTGCTACAGAGGGCGAGCTTGTTTTGGGCAGATTATAAGGGATTTTGAAAGGAGCCGAAAGGAGTCGGTTGGCTGCGTTGGGAAGGTTGGGTGGGTTTGATGGGTTGATAGCTAGACAACTTGCAATCTGTCCCCCGTTTTTGTGACCGATGTAGCCAATTGATTGTTGATAATCGCAAAGAGCACTATGAAAATCATGCCTAAAATAAACGAGGCTTCACTTTTAAAAGGTATCGGGGGTTCACTCATGGGGGATAAGGAGCTTGTAGTCCAACCGCGTACTCACCACCTGCCGTGTTTCCAAAGGCGATGATTCGATGCGGATATAAGCCGTATAACGCTCATTTGGATCAAGTTCTTTCGGAATCCTGACTTCCACCATCACCTTGCTTCCTGCTTCGACCGGATTGATCGCGGTCTCCGCCAGTGTGCCAGCCTCATTGGACAGCCACGCCCGCACCCACGCCTGCGCGCCCGGTGGCCCACCACATTGCGCGCCGATGCGCAATACGCCGTCTGCTACCGTCACGGCGACATCGGTTAACTTGTAATTATCCGTCGGCATCACTGCGCTCATGTTTGCAACGTAAGTTTACTGCTTGCCCATTGTCCAGACCGGAAATTTTTAGAAATACTACACAGCATTGCTGGTTTTCCGAAAGAGGTTAAGATTTATTTCACCTCGAAATTGAAACCGGCTCGGAACAACGTCGCCTGCTCGGGCGGGCAATTCATGGAGTCAGGCCTGTTCCTGCCGGAGGCGGGCTTCTGCGAGGTCAATGTCGCGCTGGATGTGGCGGAGGACTTCGTCGTTTATCACGCGGTCGTTGCGGAGTTGCAGGATGACTGCCCGTTCGGTCTCCAGGGTCAGGCGCGTAATGCTTTCATATTCGGCGGTAAACAAGCCGCGCGAAGATTCGGACGCATCCATCGTTTCGCTTTCCAGTTGGGCAATGCGGTCTTCGTATTCGACCTTCAAGCGCTGGATGGTATGGGCGTCCACGGGCTTGCTCAGGGCGATTTCCTCCAGTTTCTTGAGGGCCGCCTGGTTGGCCTTCAGTCGGGCCTTTTTCTCCTCTTTTTCAAGGGCATGGTCATCCTCCACCTTCAGCCAGCGGATGACGGGCGCGAGGCTCAACCCCTGCAAGACCAGGGTACCGAAAATTACGGCAAACGTGAGGAAAAAAATCAAATTACGTCCGGGAAATGGCGAGCCGTCCTTGACCACCAGTGGCACGGCCAGCGCCGCCGCGAGTGAATCCACCCCGCGCAGCCCCGTCCAGCCGACCAACGCCACTTGCCGCCAGTCCAGCGGGGGATTATTCGCGCAGAATTTTCGGCTAAACAGGCGCGGAATATAACTGGCCGCAAAAATCCACAGCATACGCACTAAAATCACCGGGATTAAAATGACGATCGCAAACCCGAGCATCTGCCCCCAGGAGTGGCCGGAAAGCGACTGAAGCACTTCGGGCAGTTGCAGGCCGATGAGAATAAAAATCAACCCGTTGAGTATAAAATTGACCAGCTCCCACACGGGCCGAATCCGCAGCCGGGTTCGCGAACTGAGGATTTCCGGTGCCCGCCAGCCGGCATACAATCCGCAGATGACGACGGCCAGCACGCCGGAGCAGCCCAATTCCTCTGCTGCCAGATAAGTGGCGAACGGCGTCAGCAGTGATAGCGTGGTTTGGACCGGCGGATCGTCCAGTCGGCTTTGCACGGCAGTGGCGACCCGGCCCATCAGCAATCCGACAAGTGTGCCACCCACGCCGATGAGAACAAATTTCACGCTGGCGGATTCGAGTGAGAACATCCCGGTCATCACCGCGGCAATGGCAAAGCGGTAGGCGACAAACGACGTTGTATCGTTCACCAGGCTTTCGCCCTCCAGAATGGTGACCAGCCGCCGGGGAATGTGCAGCCGCTGGGCGAGCGCGGTGGCGGCCACGGCGTCTGACGGCGCGATGATGGCCCCGAGCACAAACGACGGTCCCCAGCCCAAGCCGACAAAATGATGCGCAAACCAGGCGGTGACCACAATGGTCAGCAAGACCAGTCCGATTGCCAGGGAAAGAATCGGTTTAAGGTTGGCGTGAAAATCCCGCCACGACGTTAACAGCCCGGCCGAATAAAGCAGCGGCGGCAGGAACATGACGAAGACCAAATCGGGATTCAGGTGTATCTGCGGCAGGCCGGGAATCAAGCTGAGCAACAGCCCGCCGATGACGAGCGGGATGGGGTAGGGAATTTCAATTTTCTGCGCGACCAGTACCAGCGCGATGACGGCGATTAACAGCACCAGCATCAACTCCACGAGGTTAACCGGAGAAGCCAGCGGCAGTTGAGCGCCCAGCGGGAGCATGATAAAACTCGAAAGCACAATAACTATTTCACCTGCCCGTTATCGGCAAAGCTGGCAAGGTCATACTCGGCACGGGTGGGTTAACGTTTATTATCGCAAGCAGGTCAAATTTACCCCGCTCTCCCGAATTCCATAACCGCAAAAAACCCCCAATCAATTCGGCAGCCGGCGCAGGCGCCCGCCCGCTACCACTCCCCGCACAAGCCATAGTCAGCACGTCCGCGCGGTATGCCATCGCAATCAGGATCGGCGACGACGAGTGGGGCAGGGCAGCCGGGCGGGCATCCGCGCAGGCCAACCGAATATTTTTAAAATGCGCCTACCACTCCGTCCGCTACTCGATTTTAAACACGCGCTGTAATCGCAACAGTTCAAGCACACTCACGACCGTGGGCCGCGCGCCTTTGAGCGTGACGGGCTCGCTTTGCAGCGAAAGCCGTTTTTGCACGCTCAACAATGCGCCCACCCCCGAGCTGTCAATGAATTCCACCGCCGACAAGTCGAGCACCACGCGGCTGATATCCGCTTTCCATTGCTGCTCGAGGGCGATCTTGAATTCCGGCACGGTGGCGGCAGTGAACTGGCGGGCAGTCAAATGCACGTTCAATTCCTTGCGTTCCGGACGGTGCTCAAAGCGAAACAACGACATGGTGTGTAAGGACCAAGTGGTAATTTGCATGAGCCTAATCTCGCTGCAATCCTTCTTTTCCACAACCTTAGCTCTGCCAACAATATATACCGAGTCCTTGGCCGCTACTAACTGTAGGTATCAGACGAAATATTCCCCAAGTCTTCTAGGGCAAACCCTTCATTTTTTCGACCTCCATTCTGGCTTAAGGCGTTGTAAGCCTAGTCGATATGAATCTAATTATCGCGTATTATTCTGTTACAACGCCAGTTCAGGCCAAGCCCCGGCCAACCTTCATGGTGGACAACTTCGCCTCGGAAACGTTATCCCTCCCTATGCGCGTGCGCGATAGGGAATGGCTCTGCCGTGACTCGATGCTACCGATGGATTTTTCCGGACAACGTTTTCTACTGCCCGCCGATGTGCACCAGCTTGAAGAGCTGCGTTTGGCCTTTGGCGTATATTTGCGCCAGGCCGGAGTAGCGACAGACGATGCCACCCGCTGGCAACTGGTCTTCATGGAAGCAGCGACCAATGCCATTGTGCATGGCAGCGATGAGGATCCACGCAAAAAAATCGAAGTGGCCTGGTCGATCAGTGATGGAATAATTCGGCTCGAAGTGGCGGATCCCGGTCCAGGCTTGCCGCTCGAACAGTTCAAGGCGAGTTTGCCTGCCGATCCACTGCAAACATTTGGACGTGGACTTTATCTGATTCAGCACACCTGCGATGAAGTTGAACTCTGGAAAGGTTCGTCGGGTTTCCGGCTGGTCATGACGGGGGCGGTGCCAGTACTACCTGCGCCGGCCGAGGCCAATGATGATTTATTGTCCGCGGCCTTGGTGGAAATCTCCCAGTGCTACGAAAGTCTGGCGGCGTTTTACCGGTTGGGCGACGCCCTGATCGCCGCCGAACGCATCACGGACTTTTTGCAACAAGCCACCGCTGACATTGTCAAAGTCGTTCCGCATGACCGGATCAGCCTGCATTTTCAGCCGGGTTTGCAACCTTCCTTGCTCAGCGAATTGTTGGCGATGCCCATCAGCGTCTGCGAAAAGGCCGCTGACACGCTCGTTGAACGGGTATTGCAGGGCGGCAACGAATGGGTCTGGCAAACCTTGGAGGAAGTCGCCGCCGACGCCGTCTGGCATGATTATGCCTGTGGCTTTTGTGTGCCCTTGCGCGCCGGTGGCATCACGTTGGGGGTGTTGACCGTGGCGCGCCTGCGCCAGCCCTATTTTGTTGCTTCGGAATTGAGCCTGATGCGCACCTATGCCGATTTGTTTGGCATTGCCCTGGCCAATGCCAACAACGCCCTCGTACGCGACCGCGAGCGCGAGGCGCTGCGGGAAGTCGAAATTGCCGCCGAGATGCAGAATGACCTTTTGCCACTGCCCACTGATGCTTTGGCCACCGGCGGCCGGGCAGTGGTGCGCCGCCGCACGGCTCGCTCCGTGGCCGGCGACTATGTGGATATTTGCCCGACTCCCGACGGCGGACTGTTGCTGGCGATGGTGGACGTGATGGGCAAAGGCATTTCAGCGGCGCTGTTTGCCGGCATGGTGCGTACCGCCTTGCGCATCAATGTCGAAATGGGCCAGTCGGTTGGCAGGTTGCTCGAGGATATTAACCGGGTTTTGTGCCGCCAGACGGGTGAATTGACGCTCTTTGCCACGTGTGCCCTGGTGTATTTGACGCCCAAACGAGACCGCGCCTTGTTGGTCAATGCCGGCCATTGCCCAACCTTGTGGCTGGGGTCAGGAGCCAATGGTCCTTCGCGTGAATTCCAACCTTCCGGCCCGCCGCTGGGCTTGTTTCCCAACACGCGTTACACCGTCGAGGAACAACCGCTGGCACCCGGCGACCAAATTGTGCTGGTTACCGACGGACTGTATGAATGGGAAACCACCGGCGACATGGCGGGCGCCTGGGCGCGACTGGCCGGGCTGATTCGAGAACGTCGCGAGGAAGGCGGCGCGGCCTTGTGGGAAACCATCCAACAAAAAATTCAGGCCGACGCGCCAGGTCAACCCGATGCCCGGGACGATCAAACCCTGCTCGTGTGGGAATGTGGCGCCTAACTTTTATTTCCATTTGTCATGAAAAAAATCCTGATTGCTGATGATGACCCCATGATGGTCAAATTGCTCGAGTTCAATCTCCGCCGGGCCGGATTTGATTTGATCGTTTGTCGCGAGGGTTCGACTGTCCTGGCCCGCGCGCAGGCCGAGCTGCCCGATTTAATTATCCTCGACGTTATGCTGCCGGGTCGCACGGGTTTGGAACTCGTCGGCGACCTCAAGGCTGATCCGGTTTTGGCCGGACTACCCGTGCTGATTGTTACCAGCGAAGGCAAGAGCAGCACCTTGGATAGCTTGCTGGCGGCCGGCGCTGCCAATGTTTACACCAAACCTTTCAGCCCCACGATGCTGATTGACCGCGTCCGCCAACTGCTGGGTGAGTCGCCCGTGTCCGCCAAGGTTAACTAAAGAATCGTCCGCCTAGTTTACCAATAATCCACTGCGCTGCATGATGCCGTGCGCTTCGGCGCTGCGCAAATAATTCAGGAAGCGCCAGGCTTCGTCGTTGTGGGGTGCGTTGCGCGGGATGGCCGCATTGTACGTCACGTTTTCATACGCGCCCAACGGCAACGGGCTGAGAATGCGGACTTTTTTGTCGGCCGCCGCATAGGTGGCATAGGTGATGCCCACTTGCGCCCGACCGTCTTCCACCGCCGCAATGACTTCCGCTTCTGAAGACACCACCAGCAATTTCGGTTCGAGGTTGGTGGTTCCCAAGCTGGATATTTGCGGTAGATTAGGCATGCCCGGAGTCGCGGGTGCGCCACCGGTGGCGTTATCCGGACCCGCCAGTGGTTTGGCGTCGTGATCGGGCAGGTAACTCATGACATAAAGGGCCTCGCGGGTAAGATGGCCGAGGAGCAAGTCGGGATTCGCCACCGCGATTTGCCGCACCGTCGACGAAGTCATTTCACTAATATCGAGGCGAAAATCTGATTCGGCCGGTGCGACCAGCTCCAGTTGGTTAATCGCCAGCGCCACATGGCTCTGGGGGTTGACGGCGTCCTGTCGGGACAGCGCAACCATGCTCTCGGTGCGCGCTGGAATATAGAGGTCATAGGCCCCGCCACCCTTCAAATCTTCTTCCAGCTTGGCCGTATTGGCGGTAGTCAGTTCAATCTTCACCCACGGCTGGCGTTCGGTATAAGCCTGGGCCAGTTGCTGTAAGACCGGACGGAAGCTGTCCGCCCCGGCGACCTTGAGCGTGACATCGGCTTCACCCGATTGGGTGTGGCAGCCGGACAGGCCCAGCGCGGCCAAAATGAGGGAAGTGCTGCAAAGGACAATACGTCGCATGGTTGCGTTGGTAAGGGTCGCGAAGGCAAATGGCAACGGGGAAAATTTCCGCCGCTTTAGACGAGGCACTTCAAAAAGCCCCGGGTCAGCGCGGTTTGGTCCAAATCTTCGCCGATAAAGACCAGCGTGTTGCGCCGTGGTTCCGCGCCCCAGGCCCCAGCCACATCCCCGCTAAAGAGCTGGTGCACACTCTGCAGCAGGTACTTTTGCTTCACGCCCTTGATGGCCAAAAAGCCCTTCAGCCGGTACAGCCGGTCGCTGTCCCGCGCCAGCAGGTCTTCCAGCCAGACATTGACCTTGTCGAGGTCGAGATCGCCATTGACCTGAATGGTAAACGATTTGACGCGGCTGTCGTGCGTGTGGGCGTGCTTGAAGCGCTCGATACGCGAAGGCGTGAATGATTTCCCATCGCGCGACAAACCGCCGCCATGCACCGTCGGGTCGTGGTGGGCAAAGAGCGCGTAGGGCCCGGCCTTGGGCAGCTCGAGCACAAAGGCATTGTCGTGCTCCGGGAGTTCCAACTCGCGCAACTTGCGTTCCGGCTTCAAGGCCGCGCCGGGGTGGACGTGCTGCGCCGTGGTGCTAAACAGCGTATCGGCTTCCAAAATCGCCGCCTGCCAGGCTTTCTCCGTGTTATCGAAGAGCGCCAGGCACGCAAAAGTCATCGGGTGCGAGTGACCTTCTTCTTCATGCTCATGTTCGTGCGCGTGGCCATGGTCATGTCCGCAATCGCAGCAGTCGTGTTCTTTTTCACCATGTTCGTGTTTGGGTTCCTCGCCATGCTCATGGTGGTGCTCGTGTGCATGTTCATCGCCGTGCTCATGCTTATGGTGATGGTCGTCTTCGCAATGCTCGTCATGGTGGGCGGCCACCGCCGGCACCATGAGTTTAAACGCTCCAGCGGGCAAAGTATAGAGCCCCGCCCAGGTAAAGGGATGCTCGGGGCGCGTGAAGTCGGGGTCGAGGTCCAGCGCGCGTTCCAAATCAAACGCCCGCAAATCGAGCACCGCCGTCACCGGCACTTTGCTGTGGTTGGCACGGACAATTTTCGCCGTGCGGTTCAGCCCATGCAGTTGGTACTCAAGGTCATCGAGCGCCTGCGGCGAAACGAGGTCGGTCTTGTTGATGATGATGACGTCCGCAAAACCAATTTGTTTTTGTGACTCATCGCTCGTGTCGATGTGGCGGGCGAGGTTGACGGCATCCACCATTGTCACAATGCCGTCGAGCCGGTAGCGCGCCTGCAGCGCCGGGTCGAGCAGGAAGGTCTGCGCGATGGGCGTGGGGTTGGCCAGGCCGGTCGTCTCGAGCAAAATATAGTCGTAGTTCTTGTTCTGGTCGCCGAATTCCTTCAGCACCCGCAGTAGGTCGCCGCGTACCGTGCAGCACACGCAGCCGTTGCTCAGCACCTGTTCCTCCGCGCCGACGATAATCGCGTGGTCGATGCTCACTTCGCCAAATTCGTTTTCGATGACGGCCACGCGCTTGCCCGGCAGTTGCGCCAGCAGGTGGTTGAGCAGGGTCGTCTTGCCCGCACCGAGGAAGCCGGTAAGCACCGTCACCGGCGTGGCCGGGGTGACCGGGCCAGTGGCGGCACCGGCAAACGGGGAAGGCGAGGCAGGCGGGTGGGCGACGGGCATCCCACCAAGTTGCCCCGCGGGAGCACCCTTCCGCAAGCAAAATTGCTGCAAGATTGATTGTAGGGCACGTGTAAACGCGTGATCCTTATCGGCTGCGCCCACCTTGGCAATAATTGGGCGTTCGATGTTCGACGTTGGGCGTTCGGCGTTGGATGTTGAAAGATTCCCCTTGGCCTTCTTCGCGCCTTTGCGGTAAATTTCCATTGGTCAGCTCACCTAACCCCCATTGATATATGCGCGAAGCCTTTGTCACCCTCAATCCCCTGGCCGTTCTCGCCGTCGCCTTCCTCGGCTTTTTTCTTGGCTGGGTGTGGTACTCGCCGCTGCTGTTCGTCCGACCATGGATGAAGGAAATGGGTTTCACGCCGGAGCAAATGAAGAAACCGAGCACTTCTTGTGGTGCGCTCATGCTGGTCGGCGCATTTAGTCTCACCATTCTTTCCACCACCGCGCTGGCGTTCTTCATCAACGAACACCATATCGTGACTTGGCAGGGCGGCCTCAAGATGGGCCTGCTAATTGGCTGCGGCTTCGTCGCCACCCGCCAGACCGTCAACTCCATCTTTCAGTTGAAGTCGCTAAAGCTCTACCTCATCGTCACCGGCTACGATATTTGCCTCTTTGCCTTGCAGGGCGCGATTTTGGGTGTGTGGAGGTAGGGACTTAATGCTTGCCCACCCACGCCGATTTTCCTAATACTGACCGCTTGTTTTGGTTCCGCGCCCTCTGGGTACGGAACCTAACGCCGGGATAGCTCAGTTGGTAGAGCGGCGCATTCGTAATGCGTAGGTCGTCGGTTCAAATCCGATTCCCGGCTCCATTTTTACCTTGGGGATTGCCCCCACCGCCATTCTTTGTCTTACTGGTTGGCGATGACCGCCGATGCCTTGCCCCCCGCGACTGCCGGGGCTCTCCGCGCCCTCTTGGACGACCCCACGCCCCAGGTGCGTGAGGCGTTGCTCGAGGAATTGCGCCGCCAGGGCGAACCGGGTCTGCTTTTCCTGCGCGAGACTTCCGATGGCGCCGATGCCGCGCTCGCCGTCCATGCTCGTCGCTTCCTGCGCGAACTCGGCGGCGAAGACACCGTCCAGATGTTCATGGAGTTCATCCGCTCGTTTAACTACGAGTTGGAAACCGGCCTGCTGATGCTCGAGCGCACGGTGTACCCCGCGCTCGGCCCGGCGGACACCCATGGCTTTCTCGACGCCGCGGCCGCCCGCTGCCGGCAGCTCCTCCTCACGCCCTCCAGCGCGCGCGACAAATGCCTCGTCCTCAACCGTGTGCTCTTTCACGAATACGGTTTCCGCGGCGAGGCCGAGAACTACCACGACCCGCGCAACAGCTTTCTCCACCAGGTCATCCGCCGCCGCCGGGGCATCCCGCTCACGCTCTCGGCCATCTACCTGCTCGTCGCCCAGCGCTGTGGCATCGAGCTCGAGCCCATCGGCCTGCCCGGCAAGTTCATGGCCGCATGCAACCTCGGTTCCGAGCCGTTCTACATCGACGCCTACGAACGCGGCGCCTTCCGCACCGAGGATGACCTGCGCGCCTATTTCCGCCAGATCGAGATGCCCTTCGACCCGGCGGTGCTCATGCCCCGCCCCGGTGGGCGAGGTGCTGGCGCGCTGCTGCCGCAACCTCGTCAACCAATACACCGCCGCGCGCGACCACCCGAAAGCCAAGCTCTTTGCGGAATTCGTCCACGAGTTCGACCTCGCCTACCGCCGTCATGCCGAACCCACTTGATGACGCGAAAGTTTACACCCTCGCCGACCTGAAGGTTTGGGAAACATTGCGCCCCGGTCTGCCCCCGTCCCTCGCCGTGCTCGGCCACCCCGTCGCGCATTCCGTCAGCCCGCAGATGCTTAATGCGGCGCTGAAGGAATTGTCGAAACGACACAAGAAATTTGAAAATTGGCGTTATTTCAAATTTGATATAGAACCTGAGCGCCTTTCAGAAAGTTTAGCTTTGTTTTATGAAAAAAGTTTTGAGGGAATTAATTTAACAATACCGCACAAAATTCCAGCCGTTGCGTTAGTAAAGAAGATATCCAATGCAGCCAAGCAAGTGGGTGCGGTAAATACATTAATTAGAACAAAGGATGGTGGCTGGGATGGTGAAAACACAGACTCATATGGTTTGGATATGGCGGTAAAAGAAAGCCTTGGCCTTAAAGTGATCCCTATGCATGTCGTTGTATTAGGCGCTGGTGGCGCAGCTCGGAGCGCTGCACTTCAATGCCTTCGAGAATGGGGTCAGGATGTTTGGATTGGAGCACGCGACCCCGTTAAACTTAATATTTTCATGGATGAATTGAAATCACAGGAGCATGTTCATGGCAAAAGAGTGCATGGCTTTAATTTAAATTCACCGCCAATAGAGCAATGGAATGATGGGGTTTTGGTGATAAATGCAACTTCGGTAGGGATGAAAATAAGTGATCCAACGCCCTTTGATGTTAGTAATCTTCCAAGGGATTCTTATGTGGTCGATATGATTTACCGCCGTGATGGATCAACGTCTTTGGTGAAGGTCGCTAAAGAGAGGCACTTGCTCGCTACGGACGGTTTAAGTATGTTGATTTGGCAAGGTTTCAAATCGCTTGGCGAATGGACGGGTATCTCTCCATCTGCTGAAATCATGATGGCCGCCGCCTGCGCTGCCCTCGGTCTCCCGCCCCGCCATGCGTGACTATTTACACTTTCTCCAGGAGCAATTTCCGGGTTTGCTCAAGTTCATGGCGTTTTATATGGGCGCGTGCACGGGCAGTTTTTTAAATGTCTGCATCTTGCGCATTCCGCTCGGCAAGTCCGTCGTCCACCCGCGTTCGCATTGTTCCTGCGGCAAGTTGATTGCCTGGTACGACAATATCCCGATTCTCAGTTGGTTCATTCTGCGCGGCAAAGCGCGTTGTTGTGGGGCACCATTTAGTTTTCGTTATCCCTTAATTGAAGCCGCCACCGCCTGCGCGTTTCTCTGGCTCTGGATCGCGTTGCCGCCCGCGTCAGCCGTGGCCGGAATGGTATTTTTCTCGTTGCTGATGCTCGGCGCGATGATCGACCTCGACCATCTGGTGTTGCCTGACCTTTCAACCATTGGCGGATTGGTAGTCGGCGTTATTCTCTCGGCACTGTGGCCGCAGATTCATGGCTTGCCGGGTGGCGACTGGCATTGGGCGGCGGCAAAGCAGGGGATTTACCTCGCGCTCGGCGGCGCGATCATCGGCGCGGGAATTGTTTATTGGATTGGCGAAATCGGTTGCTACGTCTTGCGCCGACCCGCGATGGGTTATGGCGACATGCTGCTCATGGGCTGCATCGGCGCGTTTGGCGGCTGGCGTGGCACCATCGTTTCGATGTTCGGCGGCGCGTGTCTCGGCGTCATCGGCGTCATTCTCACCAAAATCCTCGCCTCCCTGCGACCTGCGCCAGTCATTGCCGAAACACTCACAGAAAACCCAACCGAACCAACCTTTGAAGAGCCGCTGCCCCTCGGGCGTCGCTTGTTCGAAGTAGATTACCTGCCGATTCTCGCGGGTATGTTTGGCGCGTTGTTTTGGCTTTGGCACACGCGGGCCACGGCCTTAACTTGGCCAGGGGCAGCCTTTATCAGCGTGGTTATCCTTTTCGCCGTCTGGCGTCGCCAGATGCTAAAGCTGCACGAAACCTGGCTGCTGCTCGGCGTGGTAACGGGCGTCATCTGGTCCGGCCTGCTGCCGCGCATGCAGGGCTATGCGCCAACCGGCAACGTTCTTCTCGATGCCATGCCCGCGATGGCCGGGTCTTCTTTCAGCGCCGTGGTGGGCGCGGGCGCCGCGCTCTGGGTCATGGAATTGGCCAATTGGTTCCGGCTCAGGTTTCTTCCCGAAAATCCCGACGAAAAGCCTCTGGAGGACTACAACCAAATCTGGGGCGAAGGTTATTTGGTTCTGTTCGGCGGCCTCGGCGCCTTCTGTGGCTGGCGGGCGGCGATCGTCTCCGTGGCCTCATTCGCGGTAATCGGCGCGTTTAAATCAGCCGTCATTTTGCTCGGCACCAAGCGCCCCGTGAATACGCCTGCGGTCATCGAGCCTCCCACCATTGCCGAAACAATTCCCCAGACTTGGTCCATGGGCCAGGAAATCCCCTTTGGCCCCTGGCTCGC